>VTLG01013431.1_pt1 | contig 15899 bp, 10 predicted proteins | sample 4694571 | NCBI WGS metagenome assembly VTLG01 (sample SAMN12604809, study PRJNA352737) | marine metagenome | biome: ENVO:00000447; feature: ENVO:00000209|ENVO:00000569|ENVO:01000036; material: ENVO:00002151; isolation source: viral sequences binned using virsorter ...
AACGTTTTCGGTTCCTGTTGTGTTTGCATTTAAAGCGTTATAACCAACTGCTACATTGTTATTTGCAGTAGTGTTAGAAACTAAAGTATTAGCACCTATGGCTACGTTTTGCGTACCAGTTGTGTTTGCTCCAAGACTTGCATAACCAACAGCCGTATTATTACCTGCTGTTGTATTGGCATCTAATGTGTTAGTACCTACAGCTACGTTTTGACTTCCAGAAGAGTTTGAATATAAAGCTCGTTTACCTAGACCAACATTATAATCTCCAGTGTTATTTGTATATAAAGAGCTAGTTCCTACACCAGTATTTTGTTCTCCTGTACTGTTGTTTTGCAGAGAGTTGTAACCAACAGCCACGTTTTGACTTGCAGTAGTGTTTTCATCTAAAGCATTAGAACCAATAGCTACATTCAATGAACCTGTGGTATTAACTGATAAAGCTCCATAACCAAATGCTGTGTTTTCGTCTGCTGTTGTATTTGCACTTAGAGCATGACGACCTACAGCAGTAAGTTTTTCTCCTGTTGTATTAGCGTCTAAAGCATTAGCACCTACTGCTACGTTGTTAGTTCCAGTTGTATTTAGTTGTAGTGCTGATTTACCTACTGCTGTGTTATTGCTTGCAGTTGAGTTTGTATAAAGAGCATAAGTACCAAGAGCAGTATTGTTTGTTCCAGAAGAGTTAGCTACTAAAGATGCAGTACCAACTGCTACGTTGAAAGCTCCAGTATTAGAACCTCCCAAAGCTGCCTGACCTACTGCTGTACAATTACTTGCTGTAGTATTACCATCTAAGGCTTGCATACCAATAGCAGTATTATTTGTACCAGTTGTATTTTGTCCTAGTGTTCCGTAACCAACAGCAACATTGCTACCAGCAGTTGTATTTTGACCTAAAGCACCAGAACCCAAAGAAACATTATAACTACCTGTAGTATTAGCGTCTAAAGCACCAGAACCTACGGCTACGTTATTCGTTCCAGTTGTGTTTGCAAATAATGCAAAATAACCTAATGCTGTATTATTATTAGCTGTGGTATTTTCACCTAAAGCAAGTACTCCCACCGCCACGTTCTGAGTTCCAGTTGTGTTTTTTAATAAAGAGGCATAGCCACAAGCTGTATTACTAGTAGCAGTGGTGTTATAAGAAAGACTAAAACTACCGCAAGCTACATTTTGAGATCCTGTAGTATTAGCTATTAAAGCTGATGTACCTACAGCAGTGTTCAGACCTCCAGTTGTGTTCTGTTGTAGTGCCGACCTACCAACTGCTGTATTATTACTGGCACTTGTGTTTGCATATAAAGCTAAACGACCTACAGCAACATTATTTGCTCCAGTAGTGTTTAAATTCATAGCTGCACTTCCTAAAGCAGTATTTTCAGAAGCAGTTGTGTTTTCATGTAAAGTGTCCCGACCTACAGCAGTATTGTTCTGTCCAGTTGTATTTTCTTCTAAAGCTTCATAACCAATAGCAGTGTTTAAAGTTCCAGTTGTGTTTTTGCCTAACGCATTGTGACCTACAGCTATGTTTTGACTTCCAGTAGTATTAGCGTCTAAAGCAGCATAACCTATGGCTGTATTTAATGATCCAGTTGTGTTTGCAAAGAAGGCTCTTCTTCCTACTGCTACATTTGAATGACCTATAGTGTTAGTGTATGCGGCATAAGTTCCGATTGCTACGTTATCGTTTGCAGTTGTGTTGTTATATAAAGCAAATGTACCTACAGCTGTAAGATTACCTCCAGAAGAATTTATTTCCATTGCACTTCTACCTACACCCAAGTTATTAACTCCAGTTGTATTAGCATTTAAAGCAAGAGATCCTACGGCTACATTTGAATGTCCAGTTGTGTTTGCTTTTAAAGCACTTTTACCAATACCTGTGTTATTAGATGCAGTTGTATTAGCATCCAAGGCATTAGCTCCAACTGCCACATTGTTTGCTCCAGTTGTATTAGTATCTAAAGCTTGATTACCAACAGCAACATTATCGCTTGCTGTAGTGTTTGCAGCTAAAGCACTTGTACCAATACCAGTATTTCTGTAACCAGTAGTATTAGCTGTTAAACTTTGATACCCTACAGCAACACTATTATTTGCAGTAGTATTAGCATCTAAAGCTGCTGAACCTACAGCAACATTGTTAGCACCAGTTGTGTTTTGTTTTAAAGCAAACTTACCTACAGCAGTGTTATCTGACGCTGTTGTGCTTGCAAATAAAGCCTGATCCCCAACAGCTGTATTACTTCCACCTGTTGTGTTAGTTGATAATGTATATTTTCCAACCCCTACATTTCTAGTACCAGTAGTATTAGCGTCTAGAGAAACTTTTCCAATCGCTACGTTTTCACTACCAGTTGTATTTACTTTTAGTGCATCAAGTCCTACTGCAACATTATCGTAACCACTTGTATTAGCAGTTAACGCATTTTTACCTATAGCAGTATTATTGTCACCTGTAACAGCATCATCTAAAGCATTTTCTCCAAGAGCAGTGTTATTTGAAACAGAGTTTGCACCTTTACCAACAGTGATTGAGTTTATGGTTGCGTCTGCCGTTCCAGTGATAGCTCCTGTTACGTCAAGCCCTGCACCAACGTCAACATTACCTGTAAAAATTGCTTGGTTATCGTCTACATCAAGACTAAAAATAACAGAAGCATCACTTGATTGTTCAAACTGTAATCTATGTGAAGATGTCCTAAAAGTTACATCAATAGAATCTGAAGTACCACCAGTATCTAAAAATCTTATAAAATTAGGCCCTGAACCTCTAATAAGTAATGATGGATTTGATTGGTCTGAAGTAATTTCAACAGTTCCAGTTGTCGATATATCTTGGTCAGATAATAAAGTTAGAATCTCGCTAACTGTCTGATCTGCTGTTGCGTTACTTTCTATTCCGTCTAACTTTGTACCATCAGTAGCTATATCTCTGCCATCTACTGTACCTGTAACTGCTATGTTTCCAGCAACATGAACGCCTGTGTTTAGCGTTTTAAATTTTTCGCTATTATTATAATATAATTTTACATCTGCATTTTTTATAAATTGTGCTATGTTTTCACTATTTCCTTGACCTGTAAACCTTATTGTATCTGCTTGAACAAAGAGTGTACCTGTGCTGTTATCAATAATTGAATTTGTTCCGTTATGAAATATTTCTAAATCTGATGATGTACCAAAAAGAGCTTTTACGCTGTCATTATGTATTACATTTCCAGTTAACGTACCACCAGTAAGAGGTAGTTTGGTTGCTATTGAGTTGGTAACAGTTGTTGAGAAGTTAGCATCATCACCTAAAGCTGATGCCAGTTCATTCAGTGTATTTAACGTACCAGGTGCAGAATCAACTAGGTTTGCTATTGCTGTAGATACAAATGCTGTTGTAGCAATTTTAGTTGTACTGTTTCCAGCCGATTGGGTCGTTGCTGTGTCTAATCTCGCTGCTGCAAGTGTTCCAGCATTTATATTAGACGCATTTCTATAATAAGAACCTTCTTGACCATCTAGTAAATCACTATCGAGGCCACTGCCAGACCCGTCATTGGCTGCTGACCATAGCTTTGATCCACCCCAAGTAATATCATTACTACCTCCGTTGATTTGTAACACTTTAAATGTGCTACCTGTCCAAGCTCTTATGTCAGTTGTTGAGGCATTTGTACCTCTATCAGAAGTTGCTGCTGGATATAAATGTATATAGTTTTGTGCGTTTGCAGCGTCAAAATATCTGTTATACCAATGCCCTGATAGTTCTAAACCAGTGCTAGTGAATTTAGTAGCACCAGAGACGGTATCAGTAACATCTGACCTTATAAATTGACCAGAACCTAAACCATCTATAGTGTCAGCATCTAGCCCAGAACCAGAGCCGTCTACAGTCTTAAGTAATGTGAGGATTTCTGAGGCTGTTTGATCTGCGGTGGCATTAGCTTCAATCCCATCAAGTTTTGATCCATCAGTTGCTAAATCTCTTCCATCTACTGTGCCTGATACTGTTATATTTCCTACCACTTGAAAACTATTACTTGCTACAACTAACCCACTCTGTTGAATTTCTAATCTAGTTGCATTTGAATTAGTTGTATCAAGAAATCTTAATATACCATTGTGATTCCATATAGCATAATCTGGATTATGGTCTGTATCTGTAAAGTATAGCTGTGGTGTAGTGCTAGAAAGAATAAGATTACCTGTAGAAGTTATACCTCCAGAAAATGTACTAGCTCCTGTAACATCAATCCCTGCACCAACATCTAAATTGCCGTAAACATCAACTGTTCCATCAGAAGCAATAGTTAGATGACTTGTTGTGCCTCCATTAGTAAAAAAGTTTATTGAGTTATCATTATGAAAATATTGAACTGATCCAACATTATAATTATCCTGATCTCCAAATTTAACCATTGATCTACCTGATCTTCCACCAAGAATCGTAAGATCAACAAAATTATTATTTCCACTCAATGATACAACTGCTAGTTGTGTAGAACTAGCTAAGCTGCCTGTTGACAAGTTTGTTGTACTGCCAGTAATTGCAACACCATTAACAGTTAAATCTCCGCTTAGAGTACCACCAGTAAGAGGTAATTTAGTTGCTAATGAATTGGTGACAGTTGTTGAGAAGTTAGCGTCCGCACCCAAAGCATCACTAAGTTCTTTTAATGTATCTAATGTTGAAGGTGCTGAATTAACTAAGTTAGATATTGCTGTTCTTACATAGGCAGTCGTACTAACTTTTGTTGAGTTATCGGATTGAGCTTGGGTCGTTGCTGTTACTCCGTTAGTCAATACACCAGAGCTAGAAGTCAAGCCACCAAATAACGTGTCTCTAGTTGCTACGTCTACACCATCAACTGTTCCAGATACTGTGATATTACCTGTAACATCAAGACCAGCACTAACGTCTAAATTGCCAAAGAATTTTGCAGTGCCATCTTCTAATATTTGAAATCTAAGAGCATTATTCGTATCATCTTTAATTCTAAATTTGCCGTTAGAGTTTTGGATTCTGTAATCAGAATTATCGTCAGAATCTTGTAAAAATATTTGTGCAAAAGTACCGCCTATCGTCAAAGTATTTTGGGTTGTTAATGAACCTGTTGTAACTATATTTTGGCTGCCAAAATCAGGGCTAATCTTTGTACCTGCAATAGCAGCACTGGCGTTTATATCTGCATTTACAATACTTAGGTCAGATATGTTTGCACTGGTAACAGTAATTCCTGTTGGTAATGCTCCAGTTGCTAACTTGCTTAAAGATATGGCTGCACTTCCACTAATATCAGCATCAACAATACTGAGGTCAGATATGTTTGCACTCGTAACTGTAATCGCTGTAGGCAATGCACCTGTAGCAAGTTTTGTTAAATCAATCGCAGCATTACTAGCTATCTTTGAATTTGTTATCGCATTATTAGCAACTGTTAAAGCAGAACCACTACCAGATACAACAATATCTCCATACGTTCCATCAGCAAAAGCAGGACCTTGAGGACCAGGTGCTTTTACAGTGACAACCTGAGTTACACCTTCAGTTACCGTAACTTCGTAGATATCTTCTGTAATGTTTACGTTTGTCATTGTGCTGTGTATCCTTCTTTCATATATATTGTACCTTTAATAAAATATTCTCGATCACCATTTGGTTCAATTTTTAAAATATCATATCTATAAATATTGTCTGTCATATTTGTAGTTTGAGTATCCGTTACTTTCCAAGTTATATCACCTCCAGCAGCACTTACAACGGTAATAGTCGCATCTGCTAATTTATTTGTTCTATTTTCATCCCATATCTGAGATAAAATTGTTTTTCCTGTAAGGTTTTCATTAGCATTATTACTATCTTTAAGATTTACAGAAAAAGAATGATCTGATCTTCTATAAATTTCTAAATTATGCTTAGCAGGTTTTGCCATAATTAAAACTTAATAATGTACATCATAGCGATGTTACGAGGTCTTGATTCTGAACCTCCATCATTTCCAACATTTGTACCAGCATTAATACCAGTTGTTTTAGTTGAAGTTTTACCTACGTTTGCCTCTTCAGATCTGCTGACTATATTATATCCTTCATTCAAGTTAGCAGCACCAGTACCAGATGCAGGGGTGACATTGGCATTTAAGGTACTATTAAATCGTGATTGTCCAGCATTACCTAACTTAAATGAATGATGGAAGTGACCTGAATCTGAAATTGATGTTGATGCTGAGTGATTGTGAGATTTGTTTTGATCTGATTGTGAACTGAGCATACTTCTTCCACTGTCAGTTCCCTTTCCATTATCAAAACCTCTTATAAATTCACCTCTTAAATCAGGTAAATTTGCACCTACTAATGCCCGTAATTGTGAAAAATCTGCGGTAACTCCTTGAACTGTGCCCGTTCCATTTGGTAAAGCATCGCCATTACATTCTAAATAACCAGATGGTATAGATGTATGAGCTATGCAAAAGACAGAACCTCTAGGCACACCTTGTATTGTTGTAAATGATAACGCTCCAGAACCATTTGTCTGTAACATCTGGCCATTAGAACCATCTGCTCCAGGTAATGTAAAAGTTACGTTACTGCTGACAGAAGTAGGTGATTTTAAAGCAACAAAGGGAGCACCACTAGAATCTTGAAATCTGATTGGCAGTCCATTAGTCATGTCCAGACCAGCATCACTAATAGAAACTCTTGTTGTTCCAGAAGTAGAAAATCCGATAATATTAGCTCCTGATCTAAACATTCCTGTATCGGCATCATTATCAAACGCATAAGCTGGGCCTCCTGCTCCAGAAGCATCATCAGCCAATAGCTGACCTGTCATTGTACCACCGCTTTTTAACAATAATCCTAAATTTGCTTCGTCTAAATTTCCTACCTCAAAAAATGTTGCACTAGCAGCTGCACTATTACCGCTTGTTGATCTTATTAATAATTTTTTTGGTGTTGTAGAGCTATCAGCAACAAATTCGGCTGGTTGCACTTCACCAGCAGATAATTTAGGTCCAAAATTATTTGATGCTACTGCTGCTAAAGTATTTTGAATATCTAGTCTTACTACCTGACCAGAGGCATTATCTATGTTTTTATTACCGACCTGTGCCATTTAATAAATCTTTTCCTCCATATTACACCCCTTTGCCATATCCAACAGCTTGAAATGTAAATTGTTTGTTTACTGGAGCATTACTATTATTAGCATCTAATATTTTTATGTTAAACCCTGTGCCAGATACATTAGATAATACAAAAAATTCTCCTGCATTTGCTCCTTGAATTGTAATACCAACAGAAGGTAAGAAAGCATTTACTCCTCCAAGACTAGAAGTTCCAGTAAAAAAAGGTTTGGCAAAAGTTACGTCTAACCCTGATGAAGAAGTGCCAGAGGATAATGGTGCAGTAGATGTAGTTCCTCCACTTACATAACTTCTTTCAGTTCTTGATTCAAATGCAGCAGTTATACCAAGCTGCTGAATAGAAATATTATGAGCAACACTTTCAGATTTTAAAGTTGTCCTAAATTGAAATCCTCTACCTTTAAATGTTCCATTTGCAAAGGTATTAAATTGTGTGTATGTAGGAGAACCCGATGAGGGATTATCTTCCGTAGTTCTTACAGCTATTGATGCTGATACATCATTGATTGCAGGACCGTCAAAATTACCATTCTGTGCATAATCATCCCAAAAAGTACCAGCAGGAATTAAACCATCTATTGTGTTTGCTGCACCAATAGTAAATCCTATACTTTGAACTACTCGTTTAAGATTTAAAGAAAATACAGCACCTAAATCTAAAGTGGTTGAAAAGTCATAAGTACCCGTAAGATTGGCAGATGGATCAGTTAACTGCAAAGCTCCTGCTAATACTGCAACATTAGTTTTAGTTCCACCAAAAGGTGTAGAGTCTGTATCTTCTCTGTCTGATAGAATCTGTTGACTATCTATTAAATCAGGTAAATCTAATATTACAGAAGTCTCTCCAGTACTGAAGTTTCCTTGATCATCACGAAATTTAAGGATGTATTCTCCGTCAAGACTAGGGACTACTGCTTCTGTAGTATTTCCTGCAAGTGCTTCAATTAAATCAATAGAGTTTTGGAACGTGCCAGTGCCATCAGTTTTATTGCTATGACGGACATAAACTTTACCTCCATGAATAACATCAGGATCAGTAGATTCTGCCCATCTTAGTCTTATTAATTTATTAGTAACAGGCTCGATTGTTAAATCTTGAACATCACTAGGAGCAGCAGTTTTACCTTCTGCATTAAAAGTTAAATTAGATGAAGTTGTTGATATAATTAATGCAGCATTGTAAGAGTAAACTTTAAATTCATAAGTTCCTGCTACTGTATTTAATATTTCAAAATCAGGTCTAAATACAATTTCACTTACCCAGTTCGTATTATTAAATCTATATTGAACAAGATATTGACTTACCCCTGTTACAGACACCCACGATAAAATTAATTTAGTTACAGCCAGATTGTTTATTACTATAATTCTTTCCGATGCCTGTAAGTTTGATGGAGGATCTTTAGGTTCATTTAGTAGACGTATATTTCTTGCAGGTAAACTAATTCCAGATTCAATATTTGCATATTTCCCATCAATATAAGTTAATGCAGTGATCCCATAATTAATACCATCTTGTTCTTCAACAGTTATTACTCTAAAAGTCTGTGCTTCTAAAGTAGAACTTTGCAGTAACCATATAGCATTTACATTCGGTGCTATGGATAAAGCTGAATCTAATGCAATAACTCCATTGCTTATACTTATAACATCTTTAGTTTCAACTGTACCATTGGGTAATATCACGCTGCACTTTTTATTCGATCCAGTGAACGTATCTAAGTCTTGTGTGTTATCTACAGTAATCTGCGTAGTAGTTGCTGTATTTATTCTTCCCGATCTTCTTTCTCCAGCACGAACAGGATCATTGACAGAGATAACAGATCCAGGTCTTACGATTGCACCAGCATCTATTGATGTTGTAAAACTAATAACTTCTGATTCGTTTTGTTCACTAAATAATATTGCTTTACCTAATCTCTGAGCCTGACCACGGGAAGTACAGGCAAATGCTTTTACATCTTTTTTAACTATCCCAAGTTTTGCTTGTGCAACAGTATCCTCTACGACTTCATAATCTATTTCTCTACTATCCATATTAAAATAACTGACGGATATAACAGTATGTCTTTGTTTTAAACTGCTACCAGAATAAGAAAACCCACCTTCACCTACGTTTGCCAGACTAAATAAATAACTTGGATCTGTTGGTTTGTCCTGTGTAATAGTTACAGAACCTTCAGACCATATTGGAAAACATCTCATAACACCAGCTAATTCGTTAATTAGTGTGTATGCTTCCATAGATCCCTGTAAATTTACATTGCAACTAAATCTAGCTTCCTGTCCACCAAATCCATCTGATACCAGTTCATTTGCATATCTACTAGCTGCTACAAAACTAAACAAATCTAAATTACTGTCTGTAATATGCGTTCCAAATCCATATCTTTCGGTAGTTAATAAATCAAGAAGTATCATTGCAGGACATGAACACCAAACAGCAGCACCCATAGTTCCGTTGAATATATAGCCACTAGGATAAATAATTCTGCCTGTCTGTAAATCAACAGTAGGTGTACCAGAATTAGATGCTCCTGCTCCTGGTATTCTTACTTTTACACCACGAATACGAAAAGCTCTTTTTGGTATAGAACTAAACTGTTCAGAATCTATGCGTAAATTTGTATATGCACTGTTTAAATATCTTTGCTTATCATCAATAATTTCACCAAGACTTGTCCAAGTAAAAGCATCTATTAATTGTGATGAAGTGCTATCTGCTGTAATCCTTACAACTCTAATATCTACAGGAAATGACCCACTAATATTTACACGATATTCTTTTTGATACGCATCAGCAGTTCTACCTGTAATGGTGTCTGAAATTACATCACTGAAACCACCACTATTATATTGAATCTGTATTTTCAGTTGAACGGATGAACCAAGTAAATCTCCCTCATCCGTAGCCTTTTGTAATTGTGGAAATGTTATTGTTACTTTTGCCGCATCAACATTGGTATTTGTTATTTGACGAGTAACAGGAGAAGAGTTAGTTACTGTTATTCCTACACTTGTTAATGATTGACTACTTTCAATACCTGGAATATGTTGTTGGTTTGACGTTCCAAAACGAGGTGTAAATCCTACGTTTTGAAAATTAAAGTCTATTGTTTCAGGATTAGTATTACTAGCACTAGAGTTAAGAATAGGAGTATCGTTTAAAAATATATCTTTAAGTGCTGCATTGTTATATGCAGTAGTTCCTTTTGTAAGTCCTGCTTTTGATGGAGTAGCAAAACCTTCTATTTCTCCTTCAGATAATAAATCTTGAATTGTAGCAAACTGCCTACTGTTTAAAGTGTCAGGTGCTCTTGTTGGAGATGGTGGAGTAGGAGGAGGGCCACCAGAACCTCTAATAATTTTATCTGTCATGCTTGTACCTGATTAGTGTCAATACCAGCAGAAATAACAACTGATCCTGTTACTATCTCACCATAAGCTATCGGATGAGAAGTACCAGCCCTAGATGTATTTTGCACCCCAGAAAAGCTAAATGATATTCTTGGATCTTCTTCGTTACTAAAATCCTGTGGTTGAGGTAGAGGAAATAACATTTGACTTACACCTTGTAAAGTCAATGCAATACCAATATTACCTATAGCTGCTTGAAATCCACTAAATCCTTTTGCTGCTGAAAATCCCAACCCACTAAAGTTTGCACCAGGCATTGTAAATGCTAATCCAATCATTGCTACTCCTAATAAAGTTCTACCTAAACCTCCACCTGCACCAGCAATAACAGGAACAATACTTATATCTGATTGTCCTATTGGATTATGTATATCTTCTTCTCCTATTTCATAATCATCAACAAGCACTTTATAATGTCTATCTGCCATATGTGCTTCTAATTTTGGAAAGTTACTAACAAGAAAACGTATCGCATCAGCAGTAGAATTTATTACAGCATCTAATTCTTTATGACCTATAAAGTCAGCTAGTTCTCCGTAAAGTTTAACTTTTCTGAGCATAGCGATACCTCTTACCAGTACATTTTAACAACCACTCAGAATATGGCTCTCTACAAGATAGTCTATCTGCTAAATGATGTAAAACCATATCTCCAAGAAAAATAGCTACATGATTTAAAGTTGGGTGCATTATCGACATCAACAATACATCACCCTCTTCTAATTTTTCATCCGACCTAAGTTCTCTAAAGCCTGTTCGCCAAGCATAATTTTCAAACAGAGGATTCTCTAAAAACTCTTGTGGTGTCATAGTTCTTGCATAATCTTTTAACTCAATACCTTTCTCTTGTTTATACCAATCAACTACTAAACTCCAACAATCAGTAATACCCCAAACCCAAGGTCTACCTAATAAATCTGGAACGTAACCTTCTGGCTGACATTCACCCCATTCCTCCGTCTTAGGATTAACAATATGCCAAGGTAATTTACTATGCTCACAACTTATACGATCAGCTTGACTTGGTATTGGAGGTGTTGATGGGTGACTATGAACAACAGCAATAATATCTCCTAAATTATCAGCCTTCACATAATCTTCTGGATTTAAGATAAACTCCTGATGATTTGTTATAGCAAGATTTTGACAAGGATAATATTTTTGTTTGCCTCTAATATTTAATAAAAGTCCTACAGCTTCTTTAGGATCTTGGTCTTTCGCATGAACCAATGCGTCATCCTTCCAGCTCATTGATTAAAGGTACCAATACTAGGAAATAAAGCACGAGTACATTGACGTTTAGGTGCTCTAACTCCAGCCATATCAATAGCTCCTGCTAACTCAAATTCTACAACATCTCTATTTTCTGCTGATTTACGATCTACTATATATATTTGACGTTTAAATTCTGCTGTAGGATCTGGTGTACCTAATGGATTAGTGCCTCCACTAAAATTTGCAGCATCAAGAAATCTTGCCATTGTTGTAATTCTTGTAAATGTTGCACCTGTTAAATCATTACCAGCAGTTGTTTGATTAACAAGTAACAATATAGCTGATATAGTTCCTAAAGCATTACTTACAACAAGTTTTGGTCTTGGTATCTGACCACGTTGATATGCAAATCCTGTAGCTTCTATGGGAAATCTTTGATAAGAATTACCAGCCCAGACTATTTCACCATTTGCATTTAAGTTGCTTCCAGAATGAAATCTATATATTGTTGTCGCACCATGTAAAGAGTTGTCTAGCTGTAATGTAAAAAGCTCAATGATTGCAGAGGGATTTATTTTTTGAACTTCACTAAATACAGGATCAGTACTCATGGTTCAAACACCTCTCTAAATGTTACCTGTATTGTTGCTCTGTTTAAATATGGGATTGATTTACTCCATGCTTCACAAACAAATTTAGATGAACTAGATTCTCCTGGAGGTTGAAAATCAAAACTTGCACTATCATTTGCTCTTGCATCTAAAAATGTTTCTATTGTATCTGCATCTGTTTCAGAAACATTAAAAGTAAAATTAAATATTTTTGGATTTTGATGTTGAGCCAACCCAAATAATATTCTATGTTCATAACCATCAGCAAAACGAACTGTTCTTGTATTAGGTGCTGATCTTTTTTGTTGCCCGTATGTTGGAGTGATTGAAGGAAAAGTAGCCATTATGCAAGTAAACCTCCAGGTCTTTTTTGCTGTACTAATTCAGATTGTACCGCTACAGATATAAGACGACCAAGTTCTCTACCTTGTTGTTCATCACCTTCTACGTTAGAACCAGAAGCATCTACGTTTACAACAATATTCATACCACCCATAGCATGATTTGGAATTATAGTACCTGCTTTATCAGGGACAAAAAGTTCTGGCCCTTTTTCTCCTACGATTGAAGGTCTACCAACAGGAGGTCTACCCCCATTAGCAAAACCAAGAAGACCCATATCAAAACTGGTATCAAAAGCATTTGGAAAAAGCGGTGGACTTCCACCAAAACTAAAACTACTAAAAGCATTGCCAAATAATCCAAGAAATCCTCTTGATATTTGTGTAGCCATCATCTGTGCAGCCATATCTAAGAAATGATCTGCTATACGCATAAACATACTTCTAAACGCATCTGCAACACTCATTGTTCCTTTTATTATTCCCTTAAAGGATTCTGAAAATGCAGAACCAATTTTTTTAGATAACTCAACTATTTGAAACTGAGCATTATTTAATTTTCTTATTTCAGCATTTACATCTTGTAAACCTTTGACTATTGAATATGAATTTTCTTCACTTGCAATTCTTATCTCATTATTTAAATCTCTAATATTTGTTAATTTTACTATAAGTTCATCATTTTCATTATTTATTTCATTTATTTGTTCTCTTTCTCTTTTTAATACTGCTGGCCTTTTTCGACCACCTACTCCTTGTCCAAAACCTGCTGTATCTAATTCTTTTTGTTTCTCTAAAGTTTCTGTAATTATGTCATTTATAGTTGCCTCTACACCTTTTCTTTGAACTGATAATATAAATCTTAATTCATCCTCTAATGTCAAATCTTTATTAATTTTTCTTATAGCTGATAAAGCAGATTCAACTGTATTTGCTTGTGTAAGAGCATCAAATCTACCAAAATCTCCACCAAACTTTTTAGCAATCAATACTGCATCATTTCCAAATCGTTTGAACTGTTGTAATGCTTTTACTGCTTCTTCTTTTGTAATACCTAAAGACTTACCTAATTGTCTTACTTGTGATCCACTAATATTTGAACTAATACCCATCTGTTGCATTTCCTTGTTTAGTTCTCTAATAGATTTTCTAAAATCAAGAGTCTGTTGTATCTGTTGAGCTATTGCAGTACCAGTTATAGATAAACCAAAACCAAAACCTCCACCCAAAGCACCACCCAAAGCACCACCGATACCACCACCAGCAGCACCTATAGCACCTTGACCAAATAACAGAGGAAAACCACCACCAATAAGAGCATTACTTAAAGCACCTCTTGCTCTTTGTCCTCCTGTCGCAGCAAAAGCACCTCCTTGTCCAAATTGACCTCTTACATTTAAACGATTTGCTAGTCCACCAAAAGTTGGAATATTACCTCCAATAGGTCGTTGTCTTATCGGTGATGCCATTCCTGGTCCTATTGGCCCAGAGTATTGAGTAAACAATGATTGTTGATTTTCAATTTTCATTCTTCTCAACTCTGCATTTTGCTTATTGAGTTGTTTTGTTCTTTCTTTTGCTGCCTTTGTCTGACCAATCTCCATCTTGAACAATTTATTTTGTATTGCCATTCTTTCTTTTAATGACCTTTCAATATTTACACTTTGTCCAAATAAACTTTGACCAGGTTCTATTGATGACCTAGGAGGTAATGGAACTCTAGGAGGTAATGGAGAAGAAAGAAAAACATCAGATCTAGGAGGTAATGGAGATCTTAGGTTTGCGGATACAGCTTCGCCTGGGCCTATTGGCCCGCTATATTGATTTGCTCCTCTTGACAATTTTCTTTGCCTTCTAGCAATAGATTTTGCGACAGGATCTGATCCAATACCAGAACCAGGCAAAGGCATTGGAGTAAATGAAGTTCTTAAATTATTTAGTAGTTTTTCTCTTTGTTGATATTCTTTATTTAGTTGTTTTTCTGCAAGCACTAATTGTCTTGCAGCTTTCTCTTGTAAATTCGTACCAGAAGCAACAGCATTAAAATTAGCTTTAGCCTTTGCTAAAACTTGATTTAAATTATCAAAACTTTTTACTAATAAACCTTGATCTTTAGCAACATTTTTTAAAGTTTTATTTAATCCTTCTACCTGTAATTGTGTAGTCCTTACATCTTTATTAAAAGCAGTTAGTTTCTTAGCACCTTTTAAAGCAACAGCAATATCTACATTATAATTAGCCACTTGCTATAAAAATTAAAACATTTTCTCTATATTACCTTCTTTTGCCTCGTAAAGCACTAGCTTTCTGTGCTTGTTCTTGTTGTTTTTTATATTCATCATTTTCAATCTCGTTATAAGCTATCCAACCTATCATCTCTTCAATAGTCAAAGTTTCACATAATTCAGCTACAGTTTTATGTAATGTCTTTGCTAAAGAAAATAAAAACTGCCAATCTTTATTAGCTTTTCAAATCGGCTTTAGCCTCTTTTACCTCCTTATCAGCACCAGCATTAACCATTGCCAATTGTATTTGTTCAAGAACAGATGCTTCGATCTCTCTTCTTAAAGAAGCTTTATCTCCATCTTGAAATAATCTTGCACCATCTTTATCTAATGCCTTTTCAATCATCATCTGTAAAGCATAATCATTTACATCATCAGAATTAGCTTTCTTTTGTATCGCTTCTCTTTCAGCAATGGTCAAAGGATGCCAATAGATACTAAGAATGATCTCATTACCTTGTTTTACATCATGTTTGTAAAGTTGAGAAACTCCAAACTTGTTTTTTAAAAGATCAACTGCTCTAGTCATAAAATTAGTATACTTACTTTAGTATACTAAGCGTTCGCGGTAAATTGGCAAGATATTAAGCCTAAAAAGTGTGAAGAGTCATCTAATTCAATAGGAGCAGGGCCGACAACATCAAGCACTCTAGGATCACAACTAAAAGTATCTGTATAAGTAGAAGCATTAACAGAAGTAAGTCCATCTATAACGGCTTCACCTAAAGAAGCTAAAGATGCACTACCTTTACCTCTTGGTACATAAATATTACATTGAATAACTCCAGAATAAAAATCAGAAGCTGCACCTTGTGTTTGTAATGTTGATTGTGCAAAATCTATTGACATAACAATATATTTTTTAGTTTTACCTGGTGTTTTATAAA
>VTLG01015144.1_pt1 | contig 15899 bp, 25 predicted proteins | sample 4694571 | NCBI WGS metagenome assembly VTLG01 (sample SAMN12604809, study PRJNA352737) | marine metagenome | biome: ENVO:00000447; feature: ENVO:00000209|ENVO:00000569|ENVO:01000036; material: ENVO:00002151; isolation source: viral sequences binned using virsorter ...
AAAATCATTCTATAATATAGGGACACTTTACTCGTCACCCCCCATCCATCTGACATCCTACCATAGCACCACCCACAATGCCAGTAGGAATTGCCCACCACCGATCCTTTCCACGGGATCCAAAACCCGCCAGACCACCACCTAGCAGACCACCAATGACAGTTCCCTCAGAACAATCATTATCATCATACTCTACTACTGTTTTTCTATAAACTTTAGTACCAGTCGCTACATCATCATCACAAGGAACCTCAACAGTTTCTTTCCACGACTTTACATAACCAGGGTCAATTTCTGTCCCTGGTACATACTCCTCACGATACTCACTTCTATAACATGTACGACTAGAAGAACCTCCTGGGTCATACTCAGTTTGTTCTGCTATTGCTGGAGTACATGCACTCAAAGCAATAAGAGACACTAATAATAATTTCATCTAGTAACCATTCCGCGTAGTGCTTCCATACTTAAGAAAACCCCATCCTTACTATAATGGAGTTGATAATTCTCTGTGGTTACATAGTAACCTATAATATCCTTTCCATCATCTTCCCAACCATAACCTTTGATTTTTTCATTAACTCCATCTATCCTCATGGTCTTACTACCGTTTAAGTATGAGTGGTATCTGTCGTCAAGATTAATCATTGGTTTCCCCTGGGTGTGTTGATATTATAACACTATCTATGCGATATCCCAGATTCTTAATATTGTCTTTAGGGTATCGCAACAATTCTCAATATCTGGAAGGTATTCCTGTGTATTCATACCCATATTGACCCAGTTTCTCCTCAAACTGATCATCAGGAGTTTTACCCTCCCAGAAGTCTTGCCAATCCGATTGAGAGTTAGTTACATCTTTAACACCAATATCTTTTCCATTCACTAAGGATAAGAGTTGTTGTGCTTTTTTAAGACCTTCTTGGTGATACTTCACCTGTTCTTGAATTGTACTTAAAAGAACCTCATATACATCTTTTGGAATAGCATTTGAGTTAAGAGATTCATACAACCATGCTTCTAAATGTTCAAGAGGATTATCCTTGTACTTGTTCGTTGTCATGCTTCATCTCACTTTCTTTAATTTTTCTTTTAACCATCTTAGCAAATCTTACATCCTGTTCGGTATACCAATCAGGATGTTTTTTTGCTCTTTTGATAATCTTTTTCGCTGCTTTTTTGTCTGTTAAATCCTTCAAGTGTTTCTCTATAGTGTGTCCAAGAGACTATTTAGTAAAGACTTTCCTCCTGCTCAGTTTCAATCACACAATCTGAGGTAGGATATGCAACACAAGTTAGAACAAATCCTTCTTCTAACTGATCATCATCAAGGAAACTTTGCTCACTTTGATCCACGGTTCCCGATACAATTTTACCAGCACAAGTTGAACACGCACCTGCACGACATGATGATGGAAGATCTAAACCTTGGTTTTCTGCCTCATCAAGAATGTACTCGTCTTCCGGACACTCTATTGTATTTTCTGTTCCATCAGGAGAACGAAAGGTTACTGAATACGATGCCATAGTAATTAATTCTTACTCGATTTATTTATTTTACCACAGATTTCTTATTTTGAGCATAGTTGTTGTTTCCCACATATATTTTTTTAGGGGGAACAGCAAGACCTTTCACTACTTCGGAAGACTTGTGCAATTGTTCTATTGCTGCTACAAGTTCTGGAGTTTCTTCCCACTCCCACACCTGATTATTCTTAGAATTCTTCTTCTCAACTGTATGTGATCTGAGTGTCATTTGGTTAATTCCTCCAAGGAAAATATACTAAAAAGTTCTAATCGTGCTGCTTTCATATTATCGTCTGCTTCTGTTCCTTCTTGTCTATTCACGATTGCAACTACACGTTCTACCACATAACCAGCATCACGTAGTTTCTCAACCGCTTTTATTGACGACCCCCCAGTCGTAACTACATCCTCCAATACTGTAACACGGGAACCTTTAGATGGCAACTTACCTTCAATCCACGCACCAGTTCCGTGACCCTTTGCTTCCTTTCTAACAATTAGTGCATCAATCATCCTATGCTCTAACGCAGATACTACAGCAACTCCACTGACCAATGGATCAGCACCTAAGGTAAGTCCTGCCACTGCTTTTGATTCTTTCTCTATAAACTCTAAGAACATTAAACTTACAAGAGTAAGTCCTCTTGCTGTTAGAGTTACTGGTTTACAATTAACATAGTGTTCACTCTTACGACCAGAAGCAAGGGTATATTCACCCTTCTTATACGCATCGCTTTTTAAGAGTTCTAAAACTTCTTCTCTCATTACTTTCACCCAAAACAAAAAACCCCTGACATTATGTATGCCAGAGGTTACTATCATTAATTGGACTAACTGTTAATCTAAAATCTCCTTACATACTACGTTACAATTGGACTGTGATTCATCATCCTCACATTCAATCATACAAGCAAAATAGTCATCGATTTTAGCATCTTGGTCGTTAAACGACATTGAATCTTCGGGGTGACTATTCCATCCTGCTAATTGATTCTGTGACATTAAACTGTGCATTTAATTAATAACCTCCATTCTATTAACGTGGACACATAACCAAGAAAGGTTTGGTTACATCTTGTTCCCCAATTCTACTATTATTTAGTCAGCAAAGCAACACAAAAAGGGGTAAGTTTTACAAAAATAAATGCCTACGAGTTTATACTTACCGCCTTATAGTCTTCAAATACTCTAATACATGTTCCCGTACTTCCATTAACTCATTAAAACATTTCTGGTTATGAGCACAACCACGAAGAGCAGGATCTGGTTTGTGAACAGATTCTATATACAAATCCAATCCACGATTCCATTTCTGATCCTTAGTCTCTTCTTCACGAATTGCATTCTGGTCTTTCATAAGATGTATCTTTATGTTTATCTAGGTGACTACTTCCCAATGGTCATCGTTACCCTCAAACATCTCAAAGGTATACCGATTAGAGATAGATTCTAGAAATACTCTACCGTGCTTACGTTTAATTACACGACACGAATGGAGTCTATCCATACAATTATCAAATCGGTCTTGTGCTAACTTAGAACGGGGTTTAACACAAAGGAATTCAGTTTTAATAGCAGTTTTCATATCAAAAAAAGATAGAGTTAAAAGCAAACGTGAATACACGGGAACCCCAGTGTAATGCCCACACAAAAGAAAACACGAAGAAAAGTTTCTCCATGCCTGTCATGTCTTTACTCATCAATCAATTATAGACTGATAGAAGTATAACCTACCAATACCAATAAAGGAAATATTATGTGACACTTCTTAATGTGGGTTTGTTCTCCCCTTATTCTCTAACTAGGTTCTGTGGGCCAATTAACATTAGTAGTATCAGAAGTGTTCGCAGGAACATCTCTTAATGCCTGACGATATGTTGCCCATTCTGTTTTTTTAGAACCAGATAATGGTGAATCAGTTGCTTGTGTCCAATCACAAACACGAAGTAGTGAGTTCCTAACTCTTCTAACTCCATCCATACTAGGGGCAGCAGGAGGGCTAAAAGCACCTGTATCCGCATTATAAGTATAAGAATAAGCTTTCACATCATCATTACAATTCACCCAAGTAAAATCTTCATGCACTGGGAACTCAGCATCCACCACATCTACGATTATTCCGTTTAGAATAAGTGCTTTCTTTGCCATGTTAGAAATACTCCTCGACTACTACGACACCCAGTCCACCAGTTCCAGCGTTACCAGAACTGTTAGCACCGCCACCACCAGCACCATATTTACCACTAGTTCCATGAGCATAAGTAGGATTACTTCTAGAACCACGACCACCGCCGCCCCAGTAACTACAACCCCCAGGACTTCCTGCCTCTTCAATTGTATCGGTAGCCTGTACCGTTCCTTGACCATCCAAATTTAAATCTCCACCTGATCCAGTACCACCTACTGCACCATAGTCACCCGGTCCATTATCTACGATTCCTCCAGTACCACCAGTGGCACTACAATGAGATCCAAATGATGAAGTACCTCCTGGATCAGACTGAGTATCAGAACCATTCACAGGAGTACCACCATATCCTACCGTCACTGTCTCAGTTGAATTCAATGAAGGACCATAGATAACTTTAATTGAAGTGCCTCCACCAGCACCACCAGAACCACCCTTAGAACCTGGTGCATTACCATGGCCACCACCGCCTCCACCAGTTACAACTACGCGAACTTTACTAATCTCAGGATGTTTAGTCCAAGTATGAGGCCCCGCAGTATAATAAGTGTATTGTTTAGAAAATCCTGTGAAAACACCAACTACAGTTCTTCCTCCAGCAGAAAAACCATCTGCTGTAACAATACCCGTGGATACGACATCAGAACAAGAAACAATTCCAACGAAAGTTGAAATGCCAGCGTTTTTAACATCCCTAAATGTAGAGAATCCAGTAGTATTAACACCTGCAACTCCACCTTCAATACCAGTTAAGTTTGCACCTGAACCATAGTAAGAATCAGCAGTAATAATACCACTTGATACTACATCAGCAAAGCTAGAAATACCAGTGACAGATAATTTACCCCCAATATTGGCAGCATCACCTGTATATACTTGATAGGAAGTAAGAATACCAACGTTAAGAATCTTAGTATTATTAACCCTTGCGATTGAATCAGGTCTGGTAGTGCCAACACCAACTGATGAAGTAGTATTAATACCAGCAGCAGTGGTTTCAAATTTACCTGCACTCCCACCTAGAACAGTTCCATCTGCCTTATGGAAACCAGTTGCCGTAATAATTCCTGTAATTCTTGCATCTGAATGAACAAAGAGACTAGTGCCAGCAGCACCAATAGGTCCAACAGTTACAGTAGTATTTGGATTTGTAGTTCCTAAACCAACTCGTTGATTTGTATTATCAATATCAATAACGGCACCAGCAGTTCCTATACCAGTACCAAAATCGGCTAATCTAGTTGCATTGGTAATCGCCATGTGCCAATATCTTTCTAGTTATTTATGAATGTTTGCTATGCGGATGTCCTATATCTAATAATAACAATACCAGATCCACCAGCACCACCATTACCACCACCAGAAGGGTTAGGATATGGACTTTGAACACCTGCTCCTCCACCTCCACCTCCAGTATTGGTGGTTCCAGCCTGACCACCACCATATCTACTACCATTACCACCGCCGCCTTGGCCACCACTACCAACAGTTAATGATCCCTGATCAGGGACTCCACCACCGCCACCACCAGCGTAATAAGAAGCACTTGCAGACCATATAGCAATTGGAGAACCATCTCCACCCTCACCTCCAGGTCCATTATGCTGAGAAGGAGTGCCTGCTTCTCCAGCACCACCACCACCTGATCCAGGTCTACCAGAAGCACCACCAGCAGGATTTCCTTGAGGAGGACTTACAGGAGGACTATTTCCTTCTCCACCATTAGTAGGTTGAGCACCGAAAGATCCATTAGCAGCACCACCACCAGATCCACCATCACCACCATTTCCGCCAATAGAACCACCAGCGCCTCCACCAGTAGAAGTTATAGGGCTACTAGGATGTCCAAAGATTGAAGGCTGACCTTGGCTACCACCTTGGCCTCCACCTCCACTTCCACCACCACCGCCGTTACCAACGGTAATAGGAATTGAAACAGGAGCAGAAACTGTAATTGGACCACCAGCTAATGGATGACCTTCTACATTAGTTCTAAATCCTCCTCCACCACCACTGGAACCAGCAGCATCCCAAGGTGCAGGGTTAATACCACCAGCACCTCCACCACCGCCGCCACCTGCAACAACAAGATACTGAACTTCTCCTGTACCAGTTGAAGCACTAACGGCAAAAGTTCCTGGACTCGTAAATTTATGAGCAGTCCAATCAACTCCGTCAGGATCCGTGTAAGGATTAGTGGTTCCTCCAGTTGCAGAGATACCAGACTCTAAGGGAGCCCCACTAATCAAATTACTACCTACTCCACCACCAAGGCCACTTATACCTTGAAGTGGTTTCTGTTTAATAAAAGGTCCAAACATTACCAAACCTCCTCTACTACGCGAAGTTACTTACATTAGCAAATGCAGTATATCTGGCACTTGCTGTTTTTACGAAATTCAGAGTATAGAAATCTACTCCACTAGAGCTTCCAGCAGTCGGAGCACTACCTCCATTCCAATAAGTGGTAACACCTGCTGATGCCTCTACCCCATCAATTCTCCAGTTTGTGGGGAATGAGTTTGCATGGGCAGTCGCAAGAACACTAACAGTCATTGTATCACCTATTGCCATATCAGTATTAATTCCTGCACCTGATATGATGTTTGGTATTGACTGGGCGGATTCTTGAGTAGTGAAATAATGAAGCATCCCATTATCAACATTAATGGTTAAGTTCGCGCTCAATTTACCAGCAGTTATTTTAATATTTTCTCGCAGAAGACCATTTTGTAATTTTAATGCTCCATAGACACTAGCGCCGGCGCTAACAGTCTCAAACTTCTTAACGTTATCGTAAAAGAGTTCAACTCCTGCATCAGGGTTACAACGTACAGACTCTTCATTAATTTTGGCTCTTAAATAGGCTATTGCACTATCTGCTTCTATAACTAAAGCTTTACTTTGAGAACTTTGGATTCTATTCCAGGTTCCATCATGAAATATCGTCAAATCAGAAGCAATACCTAATTGTATTTTCTTATTATCCCCTAAATGAATAAAGTCTGATGATAAAGTTAAACCAGCCCCAATAGTTACAATACCAGAATTTACCCTTACATTACCAGCACTTACAACAAGACCACCTGTTGTTGCTCTAAATCCTTTTCCTGCTGTTACAATACCAACAGAATCTATATTAGTTACATCATCATATGTTATTGTTCCACCAACAGATATTCCTTCTCCAACAAACAAACTCTTTGCAATACCAACACCACCCGTTATGACTAATGCACCCGTGGTTTGAGATGTCGATGTTGTGGAATCATCAATACTTAAAGTACCATCCCATCCACCACTAAATTTGGTAGCACTTATAATACCACTGTTACCACCTAATGTAATGGCAGCTCCAACGATCAAATCACCAGTCCCAACATCAAATTTCCTATCAGGAGTTTCACTCCCAACACCCACATTTTGATTGGAATCAACAGTTAGAACATCACTATTTCCTAACCTGGCTAGTTCTCTGGCTCTTGTCATTACTAGATATACTTTCTAGTTATTTATCAATCTTTATTTATAGACTGATCATCAGGAAATTAAAGAAATGCCTTCATCTCGATGCATCCCACGCATGTTCGGCTCTCTGTCCATCCTGTAAAACATAATGGAAAAAGATTTGATGATAATAATATTCTTTTTTATTATATTTCCCAATTTTTTTCAAGAACCAATCTCTTTTTCTAGGTGCAGGAAAAGGCATAGGATCACGCCAATGAGGACGTTCACATCCTTTATAAATTAACCCATCCCCAGGATGAAGAACAGCATAATGTACTTCACCTGGAACTAACACAGTATTTTTAGATTCATCTGTATAAGTATCAGGAGTCTTAATTTTAAATGGCCAATCCTTCGTATCATCGGGAAGATTAGTGCTAATATGAATACTAACAGATATTTCACACGCAGGTCTATCTGCATGTCTCTTTAATTCTTGTCCATCAAAATAAAATCTATCGTAATAATAGGTATTATAAAGTTTTCTACCAATTATTCTCTCCAATTTAAGACGAATACCAGTATGAATATCCCTGTATTGAGGATGCCAATAACGTGCAAGTGAACCTTCTACTTGGGTTTCCAGTGCATGATGCTCAAAATGATCTAAATTCTTATCAAAATAATTTAATTGCCCTCTTATATCAGGAACAGGATGATAAAGTTCTTCCGGATCCCATAAATTTTTAACTACAACATATCCATCCTTATCAAATTGTTGATTTCTTGTCCATGATGTTCCAGTATGAGTACGCTCCTGTAAAAGGATCTCTTGTTCTGTCATTTCTGCCATAGTGTCCTCCTATTTCCAACGAGGACCAACAGTCCATCCAACGATAGACTTACGGACACCTTTAGTTACTTTATGAACCCTATGCTTTGTTCGAGAATCAAATAACATTATAGTTCCCCTCCTCCTAGGTGCAATATAACTCTTATCTCCTTCATCAAGCAACTGAACATTCCCACCTTCATAATCATCAGGATCAGAAAGTTGCATCGCAAAAGACAACTTCCTTATCATCTCACAATTTTCATTTACAAAATCGTGTGCTAATCCTTCTTGTCGATTACCCACTGACACAGGTTTATATTGTGTGGCAAGTCCAGCATCATTATGCCACCCATAAAATTGCCCCTCACCATAGCGAGTATATTGCATATTTTCATTGTCAATACATCTTAAATCATAAAGAAAATTCTCTCTATTGGCTCTCTGAACATAATGCCATATGAATCCACCTACCCAATGATTAGTGGGTATCCAAGCATTCTGGGAATTTCTCTTATCTTTGTTCAGTGAATCTCCATGTAACTTGGAGTCTGCCATCTGCGAATCAAAATTTTCTGATAGGTCCTCTTCAATAATATCTACAATCTTCTCAGGAATATCAGTAAAATACCATATACTTTGAAATGCCATAAACCTATCATATAGTCAGTAACATTATATAGGAAGATTTTTAAGAAGTCAACCAAGACTTATAACTTAACCAGGATGTATCAATTAGAGAGTCTGCTTCACCATATACTCCAATAGGAGCTATATTAAATGCTAAAGATCTCCTAGGTCCACCTTTATTGGTCAGTATTTTATGATTAACAAAACTAGGAAATAATATTAATTTATTCTTCTGTGGTTTTATTTGCCAGGAAGTAGAATTAACTACATTATATTGAGTAGGTTCAAAATGATAATCACTGAAAGGTAATGTTGGACTGTAAAATTCTATAACCGCACTATCCTCAGTGTATTCATCAAAATAATAAACTCCACTATAAAAACTATTCTTATGTAAATGAGCATGTGACTCATCACCATCTAAAACTTTAGTAAACCAAGAGGTGGTTATAATAAAATCCTGGGGATAAAATAACACATCCTTAGCAATCGCATTCCAACTATCTAAAAGAATATCATTTACTCTAGGATATTTTTGTAATACGCGAAAATCTCTTTCACTACTAGGTTGTTTTCCATGCTTATCTTGATACTTCTGAGAAATAGTAAAAGTTTTATCTTCTTTTAATTCATCAGTATCCTCATCTATCTGAAGTGAAAAAAGAGTGCTGGCAAATAATGGTACTAATTGCATATCCATCATAAGAGTCCTGCTTGGAAATAATGCTTAAATGTTATATTAAAAGATAATGATATTCTCTCACTGTCCGTTTCATTAGTTTCCACTCCATGTCTCAACCAACTAGGAAAAAGTAATATCTTACCTTCTCGTGGTGAGTGCTTCCAGACGTTTCCGTACTTTTTAATATAGCATCTACTAGAATCAAGATGTGGATTAGGTGATTCAAAGAATAAATCCCCATCCTTTTCGCTAGTTTTATAATAATATACACCAGAAATATCTGCTGGAGAGTGGTGATGAATGTGAGAATAGTTTCCTTTTTTAGATAATGTAAACCAAGAGGTCATACTATACTTTCTAGTGTTATATCCCAATTTAGAACAATATTCTTTTAAATGAATATCTATTTCCTTCTCTAAAAGATCTAATTTATATTTTTCTATTACATTTTCGGTAAAAAAAGGAGCTGAAAGATAACAAGTACTACCCCACTCTTCTTTCATACTAAAATTAACCTTATCTATACAATTACCAATACTAGAGTGTATCCCCTCTTTGTTATTTGCAAAAGAATAATAAATTGGAGTAGAAAAGAAATTTTGAATCATTTTCTATAATAATCCCACCCCTACTATACAAGAATATCTTTAAAGTGTCAATTAAAGATCTTCAGGATTGGGTATACACTCCTCACATGGTGAAGGTTGACGAGATACCCATCCCTTTGTATTATCTGACTGATACAACTCCTCATCCCAGTCAGCTCCCCATGGCCAATCATCTCCAATTGGTCTAGGGGTAGGAGGATCCCAAATAAAAGTCTCCTTATTAAGTGTCCAGGATGGAAAAGGTTGGGGTGCATAGAAAGCATCATGCACCTCATCATAAAAAAATCCAATACCAGGAAAATTTTTCCGAAAAGGAACCTTATCCTCTATCACTTGTCCAGTATCAACTTCATAATATTTTCCTCCACGAGCATGAATATCACCTTCAACCCATTCCCCATCCGTACTATCAATACCAAAAACAAAAGGTGTCTTAGATTTTCCAGTGAATATCCCCAAAGGATCCCACCATGCCCTCGTAGATTCCTTCTTGTGCTTAATTATATCAGCATTCCAGCTATCAATAACATACTTTTCTACTATTATAACTTGCGTTACTCTGCCATCATTGACTTTTGCAAAATGTCCCATAACAAAATACCTTTATACTAATTTATGCAGTGTAAGACCCCGATGAGTTGAATACCACAATGGTGTCATCACCTGAAGTTGATACTGAGGGAGAACCTGTTGTTATTCCAGAATAACTAGAAGTTGCCATCCTAAGTATCACTACACCTGAACCGCCTGTACCACTAGGAAAATATCCATTTTGAGAATGGTAAATACCTGCACCAGAACCACCTCCAGTATTGGCTTGTCCTGGTTGTCCTGGACCTGAACCATTATCTAAAGCACCATTACCTCCACCACCTGGACCACCAGATCCATAACCATCATATTGGTTGAAGTTTCTAGTGCCACCTCCACCACCACCACCTCTAGTAACTGGAGATGCAGTAATTGTAGATACTACCCCTGGACCACCATTACCAGCGCAAGCACCAGATGGTTTTGGACATGGATAATCGGATTGTCCAGCACCGCCAGCACCACCGCCTCCACTACCAGTTCTATCTTCACCTACTTCCGTATTATCGCCACCATCATATCCTTGGTTTGCAGTTCCCTCATTACCCTCACCAGCATATCTACCTCTTCCTCCACCTGATCCACCAACACCCTCTGCTGGATCCACATTACCACCGCCGCCACCTTTGGAAGTTATATCTGCAAAAGAAGAATCTACACCAAAATATGGTTCTTGAGGATTAATCTGACCAGATACTGATCCACCATCTCCTACTACAACTTGATACTGAGTTCCAGCAACTACTACCTGAGCACTTTCAGAAGATCCACCTCCACCAGAAGTCTCATTATTATAAGAAGCTCTATAACCTCCAGCACCTCCTCCACCACCAAAAGCACCAGCACCAGCACCGCCACCTCCGATAACAAGGAAATCTACATCATATTGCACCGCACCTCCATGAACAAGACTAGTGGCTCCACCACCTAATCCTATCAATCCAGGTAAGGGCTTCTGTTTAATAAAAGGACCCAACATTATTTAAACCTCCTTATGAAGTCTTAGTTTGATTTGCTAATACGACGTAGGTAGCATTGGCTGTCTTCATAATATTAAATGAATAACTATCAATACCACTACTTCCACCATCAGTCGGAGCACTTCCCCCAGACCAGTGAGTAGTAACACCAGCCGATGCTTCTACTCCATCAATTCTAATTTGATCTACAAAATGAGATGCGTTCGCAGCTGCTGTAATAACAGTAACTGTCATTACATCCCCTATTGCCATATCCGTGTTAATTCCAGCTGCAGATACAATATTCAACTTAACATTTGCTGCACCAACCGCAGATGAACGGTAATCAACCATTCCACTGCTACAATTAATTTCTTTATCAGAGTTTAATCCGGTAGAAGATATCTTAAGGTGCTCTCTCATAAGACCACCACCTTCTAGTCTTATGCCTCCATATACACTGGCACCTGTGCTAATAGTCTCAATTTTAGCCGCATTATCATGATAAAGATTTACAGCTCCATCAGCAGCTACGGTTATTCCTCTTTCTCCCGACTTAGGATCAATCCTTATATCACCTGTCCCATTAGAAATATAACTATTTGATCCATCATGATAGATGGCCAAATCAGAAGCAATACCTAATTGTATTTTCTTATTATCACCTAGATGAATAAAGTCGGATGATATCGTTACACCTGCACCAACAGTTACAATACCTGCATTTACTTTTACATTACCACCACTTACATTAATGCCTCCCTGGGCGGTTATGAGTCCTACAGAATCTATGTTTGTAACATCATCATAGGTAAGAGTTCCACCGATAGTTACATTACTACTGAATGTAGAAATTCCTGATGAGACCAACCCTTCGGGAAAAGTAGGTGCGCCTCCAACTCGGCTCTTTATGTTAGTTACATTAATCTGAGACATTGCGCTTCTACACTTTTTAGATATTTATAAAGATATTTATGTTATTAAAAGCAAACTATCAAGAAGCAGCTAAAGGAGTATTTCCAGCATCTAACCATGCCTTATATAAAACATACAACCCATTTTCCTTATCATCAAAAGGAACCCGCCACACACGACCATCAACGGTCAACTCAACCATATCAAGGGTGGAATTATCCACTGGATCTTTAACTAATTGTGCTCTAGTAACAGTTGCCATACTTAATACTCCGAATTAATGTCTATAAAGTTACCACTCTTTAATTCTACCAATGCCGCATCTCCCGTAGTAAAAGGAGTGCTCCCTGAATCTGCCTGTACTCTGCAACCATGGACAGTTATAGTATCAAAAGTAGTAGCACTAGCAGTATTATAACCACTTGTAATTAGAACTCGTACTTCTGTTCCATCATCAATTGAAACGCCCGGAACACTTCTCTTCTCCACTGACCAGTGCCAAGCAGTAAAAGTCCTATTATTTTGATAAGATAAGGTTGCCCCTAAGAACTCCGCTCCATTTACTCTTTCAAAGAAATATTTACATGCAAACAATTCATCTTGATAAAGACGATGCTCAAACGGAGTTGCTACTTCTCCAACTTCAAGCTGAACACCTGTTATTTCAAACGTTGCATCATCAGTGTCCCACCAAGTATCGGTATAATCCTTAGTCATGGTGCCTCCTGCATATTCGGCCCATGTATCATTAGCAACACTATCATTTGTAAAATCAGTTCCGTAAAAAGGAACGATCATTAAATTTGCGCCTCTCCCAGTATTATTATCTATTTGAAGATTACTATTACCTGGAATTTTCTTTATTATTTTTGTCCATGTATCAGCACTTAAATTACTTCCACTGTTACTTATTTCAAATGGGTAGTTATAATCAGTACCATCAATAGTCTGCAATCTTCCATAAAACTTCTGGGCAACACTTGATTTAACCCAAAAAGAAAGTGTCACATAACTTGAAGTTGAATTATAATCCCAACCTGATTGAGCAAGAGTGCGAGCCATAATTGGCTGATTCAGCGTCATCTCATCACCAGCATCTACACTAGTCTGGTTTCCATTCTGTACATGCCAGGAATATTTAAATCCCTCTCCCCAAGGACCAGTATCACTAGAAGTTAAATCATGTTGTGTCGTGGTTGGAGCTTCATTAGCACCAGTCCAATTGGTTTGCCAACGGTCTACTGTATAAAATCCAGCAGTGGTAGATGAGGTCCCGCGCTGGGCCACATTAAATGCTCCATTCTGAAGCAAGTTCCGTGGGCTAGCTACTGCTGCATCTGGAATAAATGCTTTTGCAGTAATAATACCAGTCGCTACGACATCAGAACAAGAAACAATTCCTACACAAGTTGTAATACCAGCGTGTTTAACATCCTTAAATGTAGAGAATCCAGTGGTATTAATACCAGCGATACCAGTACCAGTTAAACTTGCACCACTTCCACTAAATGATGTAGCAGTTATAACACCACTAACACTTAGCTGTGGTGCATAGAGTGTCCCACCAGTAGTTGTTATACCACCAGCACTTGCGAGAGTTGTAATTCCCGTAACACTAAGACCATCAGGAAACCTATTGGCATTATCATCAGGCCCTTCTATGCTTTGTACAACTAACTTACTCATTAGATATCTCCGATTTGTAGGACATCAAGAACCATCGTCTTACCAGCACCCACTGTAACCGCAACACCAGAACTAATAGTCGTTGTGGGGAAAATTGAAACAACATAAGAACTGTTACCACCAGCGTTAGAAGTGCCGATCATCATATTCTCAGTCACATCATTAGTATTTCCAATATAACTGAATGGAGATGCAGTACTACCATCAGAATAATTAACAGCAGTTCCTAAACCACCACCACTTCCACTACCGGAAATGCTGATGTCCATGGTGGTTCCCCTGGCAGCAAAAGTATTACCAGACCCAACAAAATTCAGGGTTGTAATACCTCCCCCAATTGCTGTTCCACCTGATTGAATACCTACTTCAGCAGAAAATAATGTACTAACACCAACTAGATCACCAGTTATTCTTAAATTACCATTAATGGTTTGATCAGATGAATCACCATCAATAGCGTCAGCAATATTAAATGAATCAAAAATCTGAAAATTAACTACATCTCCTGCTGTTGCACCAGAAAGAAGAGTTACAACTGATCCATCAGTAGCTGTAAAGTCTGTACCATTTACTAAGCGAACACCATTACGGTATACACCTATTTGATTTACTCTGTAACCACCTGTAACAGTAAATTGCGTCTGCCCAGCTGTTGCTGTTGCGGTAATGTCTTTCCTAGCAACATTAGCGGTTAGATTTATCGGTCTTCCTATCGGCATCGCAATACTTTTTTAGTTATTTATAATCATTAAGCATCTTATTTCTTGACTGTCTTATACATATAGTCATTGTTAGCAAAGTCAGCTTTACCAAACAACCTTTCAGCAGTCTTATCCGCATTCAAATAGTATTTATCTGCCATCTCATCTAAAAACTCTTCCAAGTCATTAGCATGAGGAAGATCATTATTTGCAATTCTCTCTGTTGTAAATTGGAGATATCCTGATACCTCAGTAAGACAAACCTGTGGATGGACTCCATATTGCTGACAATATTCAATAGTAGAAGTTGAAGCTCTACCACCATCAAGAAGATTACGATACATCAATTCAAATCCACGGCGAACATGATGTTTCTTTTCTTCCTTCTCAAATGCTACTTCATCCCACTCTTCAATCCCATTCTTTTCTTTAATATTATTATATGCATCAATTAAAGTAGCAATATCCTTAAAAGAACCATTAATCTTACTTTCCATCGTTACAATATTAACACACTTCTGCCGATACTTTGCTTGTGATACAGTATCCTCAGAGTCTTGCAACTTCTCTATTTCTTTTAAGACTCTAGCATGTTTAACTTGTGCCTCTACAAGTGCTCCCTTTCTTTTCTCCACCTCTGCCATAATCTGACGCATCATACGATAAGGGGACTGACCCGTCATCATAGTCAAAGTCATCATTGTTAATGTGGTTTGACTATTGTTACGATCAAATGCCCTTGTTTTTTCATCCAGTTCAGGAAGAAATCTATTTACCTTCTCAACTGCATGAGTATTAATATTATTAGTTTGAACAAGAAATCCAGAAGTCTCTGTTATAATATTTCTATCACTCTCTTGTTTTACAATTTTAGAATCAGACATAATTTTAATTCAAACGATTTATAGGAAGATACGTTAAGTTATCTATATCCCCTAAACTACCTGCACTCCAAGTATTAAAAGATAAACTAATCCTTTCTTCATCAGACTCATTAGAGGGGACGGAATGAGTTAAATTGCTAGGAAACAGTATTAACTCACCACATTTCATGGGAAGCATGAATGTTGCACTATTAAAGGTATTAAATTTTGATACCTTTAATGAGACCTCTCTTGGGTGAGGAGCGC
>VTLG01016862.1_pt1 | contig 15899 bp, 11 predicted proteins | sample 4694571 | NCBI WGS metagenome assembly VTLG01 (sample SAMN12604809, study PRJNA352737) | marine metagenome | biome: ENVO:00000447; feature: ENVO:00000209|ENVO:00000569|ENVO:01000036; material: ENVO:00002151; isolation source: viral sequences binned using virsorter ...
ATAACTTTTCTCTCTGATAAGGTCCAAATCGTAGAACATTTTCTCCTCTGAAGTCTTGGTATCAAGTAACCCGATTGTTGATATCCTGCAAACATTTTCTCTTTCTTCGACCATTCCATATACATGCTTAGTTCTATTAAATACATTAATAAAGTGTAGTGTAGATGCGATAAGATCGTTGATTTTATCATAGTAACCTATCACGGGAAGATTGCCAATTATTTTAGCAATGCTTTCATTGCTAACAACATGTACATCCTCTAGCAAACCTGACCTTGCGTACTGCTGTAGTATACCAAAGGTTGCTCGTTCAAGCAACTTCTTTTTTCCTGTCAGGCTCTTGGGGTTGGGGCGAATGTATAGTACAGATATTTTTCTATCTTTTATCTGCTCTAGTATCGCGAGCGTCATACCCGATATGTGGCCTGCCCCTCCTACAATAAATATTGTCTCTTCGCTTAGTTCTGCGAAGAAGGAAGATAGGTTGGGCGCAGAGCTTTCATAGTCCTCTGGACTCTTTTGCTTCGGGACATTGAAACATTTATCCCCTTCCACGCCAACGTCTATCTTGTAGATGTTGTATTGTGGGTATTTTCTAAAACATTCGGCTATGTTACAGCCTGCCTCTCCCAGTCCTATAATATCCATTATTCTTCGCTCTCCATGTTTCCAAAATCACTACCAATAGACACGTTAGTTAAGAACTGTGTGCCTCTGAATGTTGAGAATTGTCTCTTTAGCTCTGGTAGCAAACTCATATCCTCTTCTGCCATATCTATAACCACTGAGTCATGGATTGTAAAGGCAATGTGGGACTTCTTATCTTTTAGCAGTTTGTCTATCTTTATCATCTGCCTCAAGACAATATCCACAGCCGTGCTCTGGATTAAGTAGGAGATAGCGTGAAATCTGCCTGATTCAATGACCCTTCCGAATGGATTTGTAACAGATGTACCATTCCAGTATTTATCTAGTATCTCTTGTCTGTTGTAAGCTCGCTCAGACAAGTAATCATTCGACTCTAGATTATATAGCCAAGCAAAAATCCTAGTCTTTGCTTCATCACGGGTAGGAATTCCTCGATAGACATTCTTAACATTCCACTCATGAATATCGATGTCTGGCTGCTCTTTGTCGAGAAGGTATAGAAGAATTCTTAGTTCAAAGGCATTAAAATCAAGCTCCACGAACCGGTCGTTGGTCGGTAGTATAGCTTGGCGAAACTCCTTGTTGATGTTGAGTATCGGAAAACTGCCCTTTCTGGTTGTCATGCGGCCTGTCCTGGAGCCAAAGATGTTGTATCTGATATATGGAGCAGCAGAACGAGCACTCTTTAATTTGTTGCGGCTAGCAAAGCTGAGGTGTCGTGTAGGAACACGAGAAAAGTCTAAATTCAGCTTTTTGTTACTAATTTCTTGAGCAATTTCGTGCAATTCCTTTAAAAAAGCATAGTTTTTTGGCCTCCCATGAATATGAAAGACATGCTGAGAAATCTTGTTCTTAATCTCACAAAACTTAGCTAAAAACGAGTCAGGAACCAAATCGTAAAAGCAATGCTGGTTAGTATCGATCTTTGATTCACTCATCGAGATCGTATAGGCACGAAGAAGTCCTAAAGTTTCCTCTAGTTCTGTCTGCAAATGCTCAGGGCACGCTTCCTTAAGGCCCTGTTGGCAGTAAAGGTATGCGTATTCAACCGGCATACCCTTCAGGAAAGCCGAAGCATTCCATGTATGAGTCAAATCATCTGTTAAGTCACTTGAGCCAAGCAGCCCATTCTTGTAGACGGCGACACAATCTTTCTTGTCGTCCAAAGTCTGAAATAGCAATTTTCCCCCAGTCAGTAAAACGTTTTTCTTGAATCAGTTACCGAATCATTTAACAACTCTTGCAAGTCTTGTCCACTCATTTGCTGGTTATTTTGCTTGGCCTCTTGTGCTATTACAAAACCATTATAAGCGTGTACGTCGTTTAAAAAACCAATAAATTGATAATCTACATATTCTAATGCTTTGTCTAACCCACTAATATTTAAATACTCCACTGCATTCTCTTTTATCTTATCTGTCACGGCTGTAGAGTATCTGTTGTTTGTTTCATAATTTCTTAAATCAACATATAGATTAATTCTATAATCACTACCATAGTCTTTTTCTAATGTATATTTAGATATTCTTTGTTTTTTGATAATATATCTATAGATTTTGTTATTTTTTTGATCAATAGTATTTTCTTTAAGTATATTTGGTCTCAAGCCAACAAATCTATTATAAAATTTTCTCATATAATCCATGAAATAGCGGTGGTCTAGCGTGTATACATAATCATAGTAATTTTCAAAAAAAGTATTTGAATCGACACTGTATAGCGACATGTATTTTTCCATTTCACCAGACCCAACATTGGCACACAATCTTGTTGGTATGTTGTAATCTATCATAAATCCATGCTTAAGGGCGTTGTCCATTAAAAATTCAAAGTTTGGTCTATCAACAATGTTTTCCACCTTCAGAGTGTCATTGCCAGGGTCTAGCTCCACTAAATCTACAAACAGCCCAGAACTTAAAGGAGATGACATCCTACTTGATATGAAGCCAGTCAATGTAAGTGGTGTAATCTGGTCTTTAGAGAAAATTTCATTAAGAAAGAAATCTACGAACTGGCTAAAGTTTGTTATTTCATTCTGCTTGCGGACCATCTTTGGGTGTACTTCATTTCTCAACGAGGACATGTGAAAATCGTAGTCTGTTAGCAACCTCCTGTGTCCTTTGTGAGGGTTTAGCTCAGATAAAAAGTCATCATTTTTCTGTATCTTGCTAGAACTGAAGGCTTTTTTATGCTCTTGTAGAAAATCCCTCAGAGCGTGTGAAACAAAGTCTACCAAGTATATGGCGCTACCCTGCTCACCATCAATGGGCGTAAGCTTCTCGGGCTTTAGTAGAATAAACTTATGTGATTTATCTATCCTACCATAATACATGTTTTCTATAAACCAGAAATTCCTAAATAAACCAGGATATCTTCTACGGTATTCTAATGGAATACCTTCATTATTATATTTTCCTCTTTCATTAAAAAGAATTCTAGTATTTTTAACAGAGTTTGCGCCCTTAAACCTTCTCGCACTCATTATTCGCCCCCCTCTGATTTAGAAGACCGCCTTATCTGGCCGCCTAGTGATGATGCAACTTCATCTATTTCTCTCTCTAAATCGGCGCACTCTATTAGAACAGTATCGCCCACTCTAGCGTTGGCGGTCATTACGGAACCAAGCCCATCGCCGCTTGTAGTGAAGAGGCAGTCAAGAGTAGTTGTATACCCGTTTGGTGCAATAGAGTGAGAGACTTTCTTAACTATGTGGTAGCCGCCTAGACCCATGATATTTGCATAAGTATCCTTTGTACCAGGATCTCCAAGCAAATCAGAGCCTAATCCTCTTGGATTAATATAGACCTGGCATCCCGGAAAAAATAAGTTATTTCCATACATCTCAATCGTGCTGTTATAGACATTAGAAAGTTGCAACTCGGGCTTAAAGTCGCTCTGTTCATATCTAGCTTCCCTTAAAAACGGCTGGTCTGTCTTTGTGAATTGCATGCTCTTCACCAAGCCCCTGTCGAGCCCCGTAGCAGTATGAAAAATACCATTTGATAGATCTCTCTCATATCTTGAACCAAATCCGCCGGTTTCCCTATCAAAGGCAAGTCTTCTTGGCTCTTTCCCAAAAGCATAAATAACAAAATATTCATAACTGCTATCAAGACTCTTCTTATTAAATGAATCAAAAACAAACTTTGTAGCAGCTTGTGATTTGTTCTTTCTTCCAAATAACCCAGCGCTGTCCACAGTTGGGATGGGCAGGTTCTTGCCGTATTTGTCTAAATCTAGCTCAGTCCCTTGGCCTATCTTTTCGCCCACAGGGTCTCCTCCACCTGCTGTAGAATCAGCACTTATCTGTGCGCTGTCTAGTAGTAAAGAAATCTGTTGGTCTCCGCTGCCACACTCTGGGCCGAGCGCTTCAAATACAAGGTCATACATGGCATCTCTCATAAACAGTAAAAGAGGATACGTATTTTTTCTACCTTTGATAACCTTTTCTCTCATGAAATCAGTAAACAGTTCAACTGATATTGGTATGTCCGCTATATTCAAAGATAATATGCTATCATTAACGTTAATGTTTGGGTTATCAAATGGTGCTGGCCCCAGGATGAATTTTATATTTCCATAATTAATTTTTCTCAGATCCGTGCTGGAGTCTTCTATTTTGCTTAAAACATTATTAACAACTAAAGCGTATAGATCGCCTAAGTAAAAGAAATTGACTCTCCTTATACCTGGCTCTAAAATGTTTGGCTTTGTCAAAAGTGTCTCGTCTTCACAACTATAGTTTTGCACTGTGAAGTCGATCTCCTCTGACGATGGAAGTTCCCCAGCCAATACAGCATCTGCAAACGCAATCGCATTTGCAACTTCGTCTATTTCCGCCGTGTATATACAGCCCTCAAGAGTTAACTGCTTAAGAATGGAAAGATAAGACTCCTCTCTTTCCTGCTCAATTGTTTGTTCATATAAAGCTCGTAATTGCTTAATTGTATCATCTTCGCATTTTACTTTCTGCGAGGCCAACTGAGATTTAGCGAGAGCTATCTCATTAATTTTATTTCTTCTTTCTTCTCTGCGAGCTATTGTATCTGTATCGAACAGAACATCGGATCTTTTATCCAGCAACAGAGATTCGATTCTTGCCCTAAATTGCAACTTTAGCCTAACAGAGCCATCATCCTGAAATTCAAACTCGTGCTCTACAACGGTTAAAAACATTTCTACCTGATTGTCTTTAATGGCCGAACTAAGTGTATCGGATAGTATGCCACCGCCACCTGTTGCTCCCCATCCTGCTCTGACTTTTATCTCGTAGAAGTTAGGGTTAAATTCTCTAAGTTTTTGATTTTTTCCCTTTTCTGTTATAAACCTGTATTTAGGCTCCAGCAGAATTAAATCAATTATTCTATATCCACCTTCAAGTGGTTTCCCCCTTTGGTCTGCGCCCTGCCTAAACTTAAATAATTCATTAAAGTTTTGAGCAAATATAGTTAGATTAGCAACGATATCTTTCTTAGCTGTAGCTGGCTGGACACCCTGGAAATCAAAATTAAAGCTCTCTATGCCAACACCAACACCTCTCTGTAGAGAGCTATCTAACATTGACTGTAGGTCTTTTACCGGGTCCACATAAGACGAGAACTCAAATTCTACTTCTCTAGGAGTTTTCTTGGGGCCTTCATAATATTGTTTATATATTCTAATCGAAGGAGTTAGCTGTGATAACTCATAGTGCCTTATATTTAAGAAATCTGTGCATCCCTTCGTTAACCTAAGTCGGTTCATTATAGTGGCTGGGTCATTCGTTGTTAGCTTATGTATGTTTTTGTATTTTATCTTAGCTCTATCGCTAGGGGGCTCATCTGTTTCTTGGTGGAATGTAACGCCACTTGGAGGTTTACTTTTTTCAAAAACTTCTTTGATGTTGGTAATTAAGAAGCATTGGTCGTCAAAGGTTGGCAGGTCCTCTTGTTGTTCTTCCTCTTCCTCCTTTTCCTGCTCTTGGGATAACTTACTCTCTTTTAACTTTTCTAATATCTCTTCGTCTAGCGAGCAAGCAGGTATTGGGTTTCCATCGCATCCCGGAACTGTCTTGCCTCCATCGTTGAAAGCAACACCTTCTTTCGTCAATAATTCATTGAAGGCTTCTTGGGTTTCACATCTCCATATGCCGTCAACACCAAAATCACGTAAAACTTCGCTTGGCTGATCTTGTCTTCCCTCTGGGTCTAGCTCACTTATCAATAGGGTCTGGAGATCTTTTACTCTCTGGTCTCCTAGGCCTGGTCCGACAGGGTTATTGCTTATCGCCAATCCCTCATCATTAATGACTCTGTCAACACGGCTTGTATCGTCATTCCCAGTGCCGTGCCCAAACGGCTCAGAAACATCTATATCATACAAACTAAGGTCAACGCCCTCTGGTACATCGCTGGTATCTGGCCTATCAGGTGGATTTTCAGCTGTTGATCTTGGTTCAGTGCTGTCTCCGGACATGTTAAACTCCTAAATAACTTAGCACTTTATCAATTGGGTGCGGAATATAAATCACATCTCCATAGCTCACGTCAGCCTCAGTTGGTCTTTTATTGAACCATGCTATGACCCACCACAAGCTTGAATTGCCGTAGTGGTCAAAAGCTAACTTATAGTAACGGTCACCAGTTGTCCAGACATGGTTGATAACTCTGAGGGATGAGATTTGTTCTTTCGTCATGTGCTGTAGCACAGGGGTAGAATACTGTTCGACTCCATTGACATCCCTTTCGTCAAAGGTGTTTTCGTAAAATGAATTAGAGTTAAAAAATATTTCTCTACCAAAATATCTAGACATTAGTCATCTCCTCCGAGCAACTCAGTTACAGCAGCTTCTTGGATCATATCACCGGTATCAAAGTTACCTATGAAAGCTGAAGAGCCTTTCTGAGCACCCGCTGACCAAGGGAAAAGAGAGGCGTCTGCTCCCCAGTTGGGTGCTGCCGCCTCTGCAAAATCTTGTCTGCGATCATTAACTTTTTGTACATCTCGCGTTCTCGCCTCACCACTGCGCCTAGTTGCAGAAAGTTGTATTGCTTCTGACTTTTCCCACCCAAGTGTATGCTGGTGTAGAACACTATAGCCGATACTGAGAGTTATAACTTTAGGATATAGCTTGTTTACTGGATCAAAGAAGCCCTCTCTTACATTTGGGTTCCACTGCAAGCTATTAATAACTCCAAGCAGCCCACAAGTTCTTACGTCTCCAGAAGGACCACGGGAGGCATCAAAGATTAAGTTTGCGAATTTAATTTTTATAAGAGGGCCTTTTGAGATCGTAGAGGCGCTGTCAACCTTTGAATACTCAGGATATAACATTCTCGTCAAAGTTGAGGTTTTAGACAAGTTATTTATTGCGTCATCTATACTAAAAGCTGGAACCTTCCAAGAAAGACTTAGGTTTCTTTGTGTCCCCTGATATGTTTGTATCGGGTCTGGTCTGCCAAACACTGGCTGAGGGTTCCAGTTGCATTGGAACGATTCTGTGTAGGTATCCAGGAATGCCTTGAAAGAAACAGTAGCCCCTGAGAAAGTTTGATAAAATTCTAAAACTTGTCCTTTTGATTCTAATGTGTCTGTTGGATCATACATTCCTATACTCCTATTGGGCTAAGGTGCCAATAATTTTTATTTGTCTCTGGTCTATCAATTTGCCGTCTAATAAAAGATTAATGTTTACAGTTTCCCTTGGAGCTTGCTGACCAGCACCAGCAAATATATCAGATGCAGCGGTCGCTATACCCTCGGTAGTGCCTGCTAGTTGCTCCATAAGAGGTCCTAATTGTTCTGCTATTTCACTTCGCACAGCTCTAAAGCTTTCTAGCATCTTAACCCCAGCAGCCTGGTTTACTTGGTCCATCTTCTGGGCAAACCCATCTAGAGCGAGCGTAGACTCTGTGATCGTGCTAACCATTTGCTCGGGCGTTAATGTGGTCATTAATTTGCCCTCTAGATCACCCAAATCCTTTCCTGTGGCACCTGTGGCTTCAGATAGAAGGTCAAACTCACCTCTTAATGTAGCAGCAAATTGAGTCGCATCATCGCCAAACAAACCTGTCCCCATAAAGGCTTGCATCTGCCTACGACTCATGTCATCAACACTTACCCCAGCATCTTGGAATGCTTGCGACAGCATTTGCATTCTTTCAACGGGAGTCTCGGCCATAGTAAGTTCTACCGAATTTAAGAAGGGGCCACCCAATAAAGCATTTAGTTGGCCAACAGCGTTAGCTGAACCTTCAAATGTATCTGTTAAATCAAAAATGCTCTCGAAGGTTGACATCTCAACGCCGGTTGCCTTAGCGGCAGCAGCCGTTTGCTTAAACACTTGCTCTGCTCTACTGCCAAACATGGCCAAGGTGGGCATCGCATTATTAAATTCAGTGAATATAGTTCCAGCTGAGACTCCTATTTCCTCCGAGAACGCCTCAAGCCCCAGAACACTCTTGCCTAACTCTTTATCAGACAGATTAAGGCCAGTTCTTAGAAGCTGGAAGCTTTTTGCTGTTGTCCCTGTTGAAACATCTGCGACCGCCTCCAAGGCAACCGCTACATCAACTAGCGCTTGTTCGGCTGGTGTTACCCCGCCAATCGTAAAATCAGTGAAGGTATTGAATAAGCCTTGGGTGGCTGCTGCTGTTTTAGCCCCCGTTGCGTCAAACAAGAGGTTTCGAGCTATTGCGTCCTGTAGAGCTAAGTTATACTTGCCTGCGGCACCAGTAGCTTTGTTAAAATCCGCTGTTAACTGCTGTTGGTTTTGGAACAGCCTTACAGTAGGGCCAGCTGCGGCTTCAAGCGTTTTGCCTAAGATTCCTGATTCAGCAGTAAGGGCTTTTAACCTTTCTTCTGTAATAAGGGACTGAGCCCCTAATATCGCAAAAGACTCAGCTGCGTCACCAAGCATCCCAAGCTCATTTCGCAACATTGTGAGTCTGGTACCAAGGTCCTGAGACCCTATTATTATATTTTGTATGGTGTTAGAGAAACTTGATAAACCTCCCACAACACCTGTTACTACATCTTTGGCTTCTTGCCCCGATAACTGGTCTCCCAGTTTCCGTAGCTCTGATATAAGTCTTGAAAAATCAGCCATACGCTAGCCCTCTTCTATAAGTAGTTAGGACATTTATATTTTAGTCTCGGCCTAGCTCTTGTTCTTTTTGTTTAATAAGGCGCTTTACAAACCACTTACGAATAGCTATGGGTAGATTATAAGCTTCCAAAAACGACCAGTTCCCATAGTAAGATAGGAAAAAGAATTGTTCGTAGACTGACTCAAGGTAGTCGTCAGGAAGGCCAAAAAAAGTCCAAGCCCAGTGGCACCTCCCGGACCACTACGTGTTTACATTTGGGACACTCAATCTCTTGGTCCATAAGAAGTGAGGGATTAACATCATCATAAGCTCTCTTAATCGCTCTAGAATCCTGTGCTGGCATGTTCATAATAAAGTTGTCTAGCTCTGACCTTATACTGACACCATTAATAGACACAACAGCCATTTTCAATAGATCAGTTCTGTTTGATTCAGGTAAATTATTCTTTAAGTTAGCCTGACGATTGTTGTCTAAGAACTTCTGCTCTTTTGCATTTAGAATCTTTAGCTCTGCTGTAAACTTAGTGACCGGCAACGAGATAGTAAAAGTACCGGCTGGCGTTAGGTTTATATCTGCTGGAACTTCCTTGATGGGCAGGTTAACAAGATTAATAATATGTTCATGCCTATGAGAACACGAAGGACATACAACATTTGTAATATACTCCGGACCATACCCTGTAGCTCTAGCAGCAATCAGTATAGCATTCTTATCGCCAGGATACAAACTATTAACGTCTACAGTCTTGTCCACCAACACACTTTGTATAAGTCTATCTAACACAACCCCACGAGTTATGAGAGCTTGAGAGGTAAGTATATCTTCCTCCTTGGCCGACATATAATTTATTTCTACCTCAGTAACAAGATGTAGTGGATGACCCTCGGGATAAAACTTTCCCTCTGTGGGTAACTGAACAAATTCAGTTGGTCTTGTAAAATTTAAAGCTCCGCTAAACTGCTGATGAGCAGGCGGCGCGGAGGGAGCCGCCGTTCTGCTCTTATTACTTCTTCTAGCCAAATAACACCTCTAGTTAGTTATAACTCTGACCTGGACCCCAGTACTTGCCAAGGCCAGGAGCGGGATCTTCCGTACCAGGACCAGGCTCTGCCTTGTTCGTAGCACCGCCGGGCAGGAACGTCTCGATTGAAGCCCAGTCATAACGGAACTTAGCCGTCACAGTCGTAAGACCCTCTTCGCCGTACTTGAGTGTTCCACCGTAATCAATGCTCGTGATAAATGCGTTGGTAAGAGTCCAGCGCTCGATAACAGCACCTTCTGAGTCGATCTGCTCAATCACAACAGACTGAACAGCATCAACTGCCTCTCTCTTGGAGATGGTAGTCGTGCTGTTGACATCAGTAGGTGGTACATATCCAGAGTCAAAAAGGATTCTAGACAAGTTAATAGATGCATCAGGACTAACCGGGTCAACCATCTCAATAGTGACCTCATTCCACGTAACATTGCCGGGGTAGTAAAAGGTATGATTTAAAAACTTGTGATCAGTAGTCCCGACAGTTACAGCTGGCTTAGTGGCCGACTTGCAATACCAACGGGCTCCGTCAGGCATGGAACCGATTGTTACAAGGAATCTAAAAGTTCTTTTTGGTGAAACCTGTGAAGAGGTCCAGAAACCTGCGGAATTAGGCATTTTAAATCATTCTCCTTTTACTTCTGTTAATAAATAGTGCGGAATTGTTTTTAATCATCAAAAGAGGCACCAGTTCTCGTAATAACAAAGTCGATTGCAATAAACTCAATCGCTCTAGCAGGCTTGAGGAAGATCTTGGCATATAGAATGTTTCTATCAACAAGATCAGGAGTAGTTGTTGTCTCGTCTAGAACAACACGGAACTCCTGTAGCCCTAACCTAGCCTGAACAGAACCAAGGAACTTATCTGCTTCAGTCTTGAAACGAAGCCAAGTGGTCTGAACATTCTGGTCGAATAGGATGCCAGCAGCGATTCTAGAAATCCTCTTCTTCAAGAAGATCATCAGGCGACGAACGTTGATCCGGTCAAGAGCAGAAGGGGTAACCTGTAGCGTCTTCTGGCCGAAGATAACGATACCTTCACTTGGGAACGTAGCAATTGGGTTAATGTTAGCTTCGTACAGGTCATCTCTATCTTCTCTGCGAAGCCTCTCGGTAGTTGAAAGAACTCCGAAGCCACCAGCACCTGTGCTTAGGCCACCTCTAGTGAAGCCTGCTGGTGCAAACCACAATTCTGACCTGGCCTCTGAAGAAGCCATTGTGCCAATCGCGATAACAGAAGGCGGAACCCAGAGAGAGGCGTTAGAGATATCGTCTCTGATTCTAACCCATGGGTAGAATGTACAACCATAGCTGGTGTTGATTCTTCTGTTCTCTAATGAGGAGACAGCAGTCGCAACTGTGCCAAGTCTCTCCTGATAGGACTGGGTGCTTTCCGTCTTTGGTGTGTAGACATTCTCGATATCAATAACTGCCAAGCAATCTGCTCTGCCTTCAGCAACATTGAGCACCTGATCCGTGACAAGCGGGACAGTGACACCGGGGACAGAAAGAATATTTGCTTCAACAAATTCTGGGTCTGAAACGGTATCGATGGCTCTCTTGACTGAGTAGTAAGCGTAGCTGCTATCCTCGGTAGACGAGGCACCAATAGCAAGATTGTTAAATGGCTCTTGCTCGCCAATATCAAGGCCATCATGACCCCCCCAAAGAGGCATTGTAAATCTGTTGAAGCCGGCGTCTAGTGAGGCTGTATGGCTGCTACCTGCTCCGTTTAGCGACGTACCGCCGGCAGCAGAGCCCGATTCATACACGCCACCAGTCTTCACATCGTCTAGTGTAAAGATAAACGAATTCTCGAATGATCCGCCAGCAGTAAACGTATCGGCAGCACCAGGCGCAGGTCGGACATAATCAGCGTACCCAGGATCAAATCTAGTACTTGTAGCTGTAATCGTTGGCTGAATACCAAAATAGGCCTTGGTTGGGTCTGACAAACCGCCGTCCAGAGCTTTGCTTCTTAGAGATATTGATGGAAACAGGAATGAAGCCGTTAACGCTGTTGTCCCGGCTGGGGTGGCTAAGAAACTGTTGGCAGCTCCTGTATCGAGACCATCTGGTCTCATCTTGGTGCCATCAGTTCTAGAAGCATCTACAATCAAAGCTGCTGAGCCTGTTGCAAATGTTGTTACAGGGGTACCCCCTACGCCAGCAGGGGCAGTAAATGTTGACCCAGAATCGAAAGTGTGAACACTTCCTGAAACAACAGCAAAATCAAGAGGCTTTGGAGGCCCATAGAATCCAAAAGGTAGTAGAGCTGGGTCTGCATTACCATCAGAGACAAGAGTCTCCATGATAATATAAATGTACTTCGACTGATTGTTGAACTCGCCATACTCACGGAGCCTTCTCTGTGTGGTGTCATACTCAACATACTTATCACCAATCTTCTTAGCGACGTAGTTTTCAGAGGCAGGGTTCAGGTTACAGCCTGTGAACTGCTCAAGAATCTGCGGAGCATTGTCCGAGTCGCTAGCAAGTCTCACCTGAACGGTAAATGTACCATAAGCATTAATATCATTCTTGGCTGCTTTAATATCTGTAATAGAGACCTTTAGATTCTTGGAGGCCCATTCTGCATGGTTTAATGCCCTAAACTTAAATAGATTTGTTGTATCTGTCGCAGCATCAAAGGAAGAATAATCTGACGATGGGTTTTGCGAGAAGACAAGACCCGTCTGTCCATCGCTAAATCCTCTTCTTTTATAAGAAAAATTGTTTGCCCCTGTCGTATCTTTGCCCAGGGGAACAACAATACCAAATGCATCGCCTGAAATTGAAGGATCGGTAATTGCAAATCTTTCAAACGTTTCTCCCAAGAAATACTTACTACCTAAGCTTGGAACATCTGCTGTTTTTGTATGAACAGCAGTCGAGCGACCATTACCAAGCTGTGGGTTTGTGTTGAAAACCTTTCTAATGTATTTGGACGAGTTCCTGTCAAAGTTGAAAGCCGTTGTATAAGAAGTGTTGCCACTACCCGTAATAGTCATCTTAAATTCAGGACCAGTCGCTGTGGACTTGATAAGAGCGAGTTGCCCTTGGTCTTCGACATTTGCTATGTTGGCTCCACTAAGTTCAAAGTAAACTCCATCGGTGCTGTAGAAAACAGCAGCCAAGCGTCCATCACCAATATCGATTGTTCTCATATCGCTTGATGCTGACGGAAAAACAAATAGTCCGAATGCACCATCGTTATCGGCGTGAGTGGCACTTGGAGCGGCGCCACCAGCCATCCAACCAGCTTCCTTACCAGAGTCAGCAGTAGGACTCTGGGAGCCTAGAAGCCTAACGTAGTTAACAGGGCCAACACCAGCACGCAGGTATGCCATGGCAGCGTAAGGTCCGTATGTTGGGCCAACCTGGTTTCCATCGCGCCAGACATCATCACCGCGACCACCAGGCACTGGGTTGCCATAAAATTCAATAAACTCGGAAGGAGAGTTAACTCTGATCGGTCGCATAGCAGGACCGTAATTAGCGCGACCAATAATTATAGGTCCAACGTCAGGCAAGTCGTTAGGCAACTGTGAGTTGTCAACTTCGTTAATAAAAATGCCAGGGGACACAAATCTAAACTTTCTTTCAGCCATAGGGTTAATTCTCCTAAATAGATGTCTTCACGTAATAAATAGTATTTTAAAAGCGCAAAGCACTAATTTACTCTTTATAAAAGAGGTCAGCAACCCTGGTGGAGTCAAACTCTGGAATGTCACCAAAAATCACCTGTTCTCTTGGTATTTTAACCTCAACTGCGTTCTCTCTTAGAGTTAGCTTTGGCCTCTCTCTGTTGGGGCCTTCACCTATCAGGTAGCCAAGCACTTTTATTTTTATAGATGTCTCGTACATCCTTTCTTCTTCATTCAGCTGTGCCACGTTACTGTTCTGGCCAAAGTCACCTTGAATGAAGCCCTCAAACATGTGCCCTTCTATTCTCATAACAAAGTTGTTAATTTGTCCGGTCTTGGTGATAAATGGAGTAACAATGTCGTTTATCTGCTGCTGGTATTCTGTTCTGATCACTACATCGTAATCAACAACAACGTAAGTTGGGATTGGCATGCTAACTGTTTCATAAACAACCTTACTTGTAGCAGAGCTTGGAAAGTTTTGTTGCCCTTCGCCAACAACTGGGTCTGTTATAGAGCCACGTTTCTTAGCTGAATCGGCATTAGCAAAGTTGGAGGTCTTGTCTTGTTTGATAGTCCTGGCGACCGTGATCGCTCCGCCCTTTGCATCATTCACCTCTGGTATGTGCGCCCATGCAACCCCCTTCATACTGGGGTCTTTTTTCATCGCTTTGCGTTCAATTGTGATTAAAGGGAGCTTTAGTATGCCCTTGCTGTCCCTAAGACCCTTATCTCGCTTGATTTGGAATGCCCGCTCAGCCGAAACCCACAAAACAGGAACTTTTTCCCATCCTTTGTTGGTTGTAGCAAAAATATCAAGCTTATTGTCGATAAAATCAATAAAAGCACGGTCTATCGTCTCTACAGTTGAGGGCATGAAAGAAACTTCCTTCAGATAACGATCTGCACCCTCTATGCCTGTATATTTCCTATCAGGTGCCATCGAATAAACCCTCCCGTGCTCTTATACACTTAGCAGATATCTCTAATTTATGGTCTATCTGCCCATAAATAAGCTTTGGCTCGGATAAAGTTACTATTTCATAGAAAGAATCGCCATATAAGACAAAATCACCCTCTCTAACAAACAAATTTTGATCTTCTGTGAGCCTTCTTTTGTGAAAATGCACTGTTAGACCCTGGGTCTTGTCCAGGCCAACGTTTTTTGTATACTCTGTCTTTAACCCATCGTATTCAACGAGTGCCTTAACGGCTATAGGAGGCAAAAAAGTCTTTTGTATTGCCTCTCCATACAAATCGTGGAAGTATGTTCTCTCTAGATCAATGGGATAGTAAGCAATAGTCTGCCCAACGACTCTCTCAATGATCTCATCGTTAACTTGCTTAACAAGATCCCTTTCTTTCGCCCCCGTAAACAACGGGGGAGGAGGAGCATCAGGTTGTGTCCACTTATTCGCCATTTATATTACCCCACGTAAACAGGAGATGGTGTCTCCTCAAGAATCTTTCCTGTTGCGTCTAATAGCTCGCTGTCATTCTTCATAAGCTGTAAGTATGTTGTTTCGTCTAGTATCTTCTTAAGCTCTTCAATAAGTGCTGTCTTTTCGGTTGCAGCTTGTGAGAGCAAGTCAGATGAGTTAAGGGTAACATTGTCTCCTGGGATCGGTATAGACCCACCAAACTTACCTCTAATTTGTCCTAGCATACCCTTGCAGAGAGCTAATGCATACCTACGAATCCAGTGTTTACCAATAGCGTTAATATTCTTATATGGCAAGTTATCAAAAGGTATGGAGTTAATGTTATTTATTCCACTGGTGCCAGTGTCTCTAATCCCATCAGCATCATCTTGCCATGCGTCCCTTTGAATTGTGAATTTAACAAAGAACTTATCTGTGATTCTGTTGTCCGGTGGAGGAAATAGTGTTAGTTTATTGTTTATCAACTCGTATGAATAATGTGATATTCGTGTGTAGATGTGGTCTTCATAAGCCATTGCCTGCATCTTGTTTTGCCATGCAGGAATAATTTCAAATGTTGAGTCATCTGCAAACTGTCCGTAGGTCATCATGTTCCCGATAACATTAATGCCACCATAGTAGCCAAAGAAGCGCCACATGGCCGCTGGAGTTTTATAGAAGACTCTTGTAATTCTAACTTTGTTGTTCCCGACAAGTCCATTATACTCAACAGGATCCCCATTCCCATTGTCTTCATTATTTAGCGAAGCGCTGTAAATAATATCTTGTAGATCGTAAGTAGACTGTCCCGTGGAGGAAGAGAATGAAGCAGAATATTCTGTCAAGTTCCCCCCAAACCCTGCTTCTTCTGCAATACCGTCAGATACTCTGCGAGCATAAGTAAATTGGAATTTAGGATATTTAAGGTTTGGGCCAGGTCCAGAGCCAGAAGCATCGCCAGCGGTCATCTGCCCTTCGTGGTCAAATGAAGCAGTGGAATTACCAAGGACATTAGACAGCATGTTCTTCGACTGGTGTAAGTTAATCTGGTACGAATAC
>VTLG01004664.1_pt1 | contig 15896 bp, 30 predicted proteins | sample 4694571 | NCBI WGS metagenome assembly VTLG01 (sample SAMN12604809, study PRJNA352737) | marine metagenome | biome: ENVO:00000447; feature: ENVO:00000209|ENVO:00000569|ENVO:01000036; material: ENVO:00002151; isolation source: viral sequences binned using virsorter ...
ATTAAAGAACAAGCAGAACTTATTTTAAAAGGAGAACAAAATGTTTCAAATGTTACTAGGCCCTGTAGCTAAGATAGCATCTTCGTGGATGGAAGGCAAGGTTGCTAAAGCAAAGGCAGTTACTCGCATGAAAGTAGCAGAGGCAGAAGCCAAGGCAGTTATCATGGAAAAAAAAGTAACGGGGGAAATAGATTGGGATATTGAAATGGCTAAGTCCAGTGGAGAGTCATGGAAAGATGAATGGCTCACCGTCATTTTCACAGCGCCTTTAGTTTTCTTATTGTTCGGAGCAGAGGAACAAGTAACAAGATTTTTTGTTGCTTTAGAAAGTTGTCCTGATTGGTATCAGTATTTGTTAGGAACAATAGTAGCTGCCAGCTTTGGGTTCAGAGGGGCTGCCAAGTTTCTAGGTAAAAAATAATGAAAGGTTTCCCAATTGCAGAAGTACATTGGGGAGATGCTTGGATTGATTCAAAAGACTACCCTCTAAAAGATGTTAAAAATCTTAAGCCAGTTCTAAGAAAAACTGTAGGTTACTTAGTGGGTGAGACAGATGAATGTATTATCCTTGTAACTGATTTATATACAGAAGAAAAGGATAAGGATACCGTAAATACTCCTATGGTTATACCTTTAGGAATGGTTTCGGAGTGGTATCAAATTGGAGACTAGCTGGATTGAAGCGATAGAGACTGTTGGAATCCCTGCCGTAGCCGCAGGAGGTCTTGGCTATCTTGTATGGATATTATTTAAATCTTTAATATCGGACATACACCAAAAACTAGACTCACAACATGCTATGATAGTTGCTTTAATAGATAGAGTAAGACAACTAGATAATGACTTAATAAGAATTGACGCGATGTGTAGATCAGTCTTGGGTGTTAAACCAGACGTAGAACGAATAGCGAGGGCTGATGGACGCAAAGATCAAAGGAAAGATTAAGAACGAATTAATAGTCGTAAATGTTTTATTAATGTTTAGTGTTATTTTAATGTTATTAAATGGATATTTAATTGGCCTTTTAGTATGGTGGAATTGGGGTATATAAACATGATAAAATATTTATTACTTTTTCTGTTGTTTGTAACAAGCCCTTTAATATATGGGGATGTACAAAAAGATGCTCGTTGTCTTGCAGAGAATATATACTTTGAAGCTAGGAATCAAGGAACCGCAGGATGGTTAGCAGTTACCGATGTAACACTGAACAGAATGCAAAGCCCAGATTTTCCAAACACAATATGCGAGGTAGTATTTCAAGGGCCTGTCAACAAAGACACCAAGATTCCAATACGAAATAAATGTCAATTCAGTTGGTGGTGTGATGGACTACCAGAAGATATAGATAACATGGGTTTATATTTTGAAATTTTTTATTTCTCTAATGTTATGCTAACGTCCGAGAGATTAATGTTTGATGTTACGGACGGTGCAACTTACTACCATCATCATTCCATTAATCCAAAGTGGTCTAAAGATTTTGAAAAGACTATTCGTATTGGTGATCATATTTTTTATAAGGAATAACTAATGGAAGAATTTGTACACTACATCGAAACTCCAGAAACCTCTACAATGAGGATCAACGCAGATGTTATGAGTCACATAGGTACAATGTTTGTAAAAGTGGAAGATACTCAAATGAAAGAAATGTTATTTAAAATGATTTGTAAGCACTCCGAGTTTATTCTAGATACTTCTGGGAAGGTGATACAGAACAGGAGGCTTGGAATTAAAGCAGTTACATAAACTATTGAAGTGCGCTTAGTTCTCTTTCAAGATACTCATGTAACACTTCGAGTTTTGGAGTTGCCTCTCTGATTATTTTTTTAACGAAAGGAGTATCGGTCTTATCAAATATTGTAGCTACTTTTTCTACAGGTAAATTTTTAAACTCCGTCACTAAGTTTCCTTTGCGATCTATGAATACTCTAAACGAAATTATATTACCTTCTTTTTCGTTCATGTGAACTTCACTTTCTCCAAGTTTCCTCGGAGTCCTGCTTTCATGTAGGAAGTAGATCGCCCTTCAAAAAAGTTCTGGTGTTCGACACCAAGCACATCATCAAGCCACCCTAAAGGATTGTCGCTCACTTTATAATTAGGTTTTAATCCTAACTGAAGTAGTCTTCTGTCGGCTATGTACCTAATATACTTTTGCATTTCAGATTGTGTTAAGCCTTCGATGTCTCCTTGTTTAAAAACTAAATCCAAGAACCTGTCTTCAAGTGTTACCATATCTCTGCAAGCCTGATATATTTCTTTCTTGAGATCGTCAGTCCACAGTTCTATGTTCTCTTTGATAAACTCTCTAAAAAGTTTTGTCATTGCTTCAACGTGAAGTGACTCATCCCTGATAGAGTAGGTTATAATCTGCCCCATACCTTTCATCTTCCCGAATCTTGGGAAGTTTAGAAGTATCACAAAGCTACTGAATAACTGTAGCCCTTCTGTGAACCCGCTATAAACTGCAAGAGCCTTAGCAATACTTTCTTTATCTTTAGACGTAACTTTTATTTTATTTATGTATTCATGTTTGTCTGCCATTGCTTCGTAGTCTGCGAATGCCCTGTACTCTGTCTCAAGCATACCTACGGTGTCCAACAGTAGGCTGTAGGCGTGTTGGTGTATAGATTCCATGTTAGCAAAGGATGCCATCATCATACGCGCCTCTGGCTTCTTGAAGATACGCATGTACTTATCTATGTATCCTGAGCCTACGTCAACGTCCGACTGCGTAAACAATCTGAATATCTGAGTCAGCATATTGCGCTCACTGTCATTCAGGTCTTGCCAATCCTTAACATCATTGTGTAAGGGTACGTCCTCTGGAAACCAGTGCATCTGATTTTGCTGGACATAGTAATCAAACATCCAAGGATCGTCAAAAGGTTTATAGTAATCTCTTGTATTTAATAAACTCATTTACATTGCTTCCCCGAACGTATGTCCAAGTTCATGGTAAATTACAACAAGTAATATGATAACCATTAGCATTTCTGCTGATATGAAACCATAGAACCAATTTAATATTTTTCTTTTTTTCAATTTTCTTCTCCTTTTATTTGTTCTTCATTTTTTACCGTGATAAACTATAACAAGTGCGTCACAGTTTGGACAAGATAAATTAGTAACTATAAGATGTTCTGAATCTTCTTCTACATCATGATCACCACCCCAAATTAATTCATGATTACAAGCCCAACAGTTCATATCAACCCTCGCAAGCTATGCACTCTACATCTTCTAGATTAATACGAGGTATTTTTATATTAACATTCTCGGCGTTACGTGCCGCGTCCGATCTTAAATAGTAAAGTGATTTTAAATTCTTAGCTCCGTACCAGTGTACATCATTTACATATTGTAAAAATTCATCGTGAATTTCCTGTGGCTCAGTAGCTTTAGGAGGTGCGAAAAATAAATTAACGCTTTGACTTTGACAGATGTATTGCTGCCGTTGGTGAGCGTGTTCTACAATCCATATCTGATTTATTTCAGGGGCAGTTTTAAATACTTCCTTTTCTTCGTCCGTTAAAAAATCTAGGTGCTGTACTGACCCGTCGTGTGCAGAAATATCTTTCCAAACTTTTAATGTATTTTTCTTTTTAGATTCTAAAAGTTTCTCAAGGTATTTATTCTGTACTTTATAAGAGCCTGTTAAAGTTTTGTGAGTATAGATGTTAGCCCGTGTAGGCTCAATGCTAGGAGTCGTGCCGTTGCATATAATGGAACTAGAAGCGTTAGGAGCAACAGCAAGCAGATGAGCATTGCGGAGTCCACTACCAACCATATCAGGTGCTTCACCCCTCTTGTCAGCCAGTTCTTTACTTGCCTCCACAGCTTTTGATTTGATACAGCTAAATACTCTGTGGTTAAACGAACTCGCGAGTAAGCCCTCATATGGTATGCTATTATTTTGGAGATACCCGTGGAAACCCATCGCTCCAAGGCCGATGCTCCTTTCTCTATAAGCTGAATAAGCTGATTTTTTATATCCATTTTTTCCCTCCTTAATGTAATTTTTAAAACGGTCTGCGTTAGCCCTGTATGTACCAAGGTCATCAGTATCTACAGCACTTTCAATAAAATGTTCTAGGACATTATCTAACATAGTAACCAAATCTTTAATAAATAATTCATCGGATTCCCAATCATCAAACTTTTCTAGGTTGACACTGGACAAACAACAAACTGCTGTTCGTTCTTCGTTAGTTGGTAGAGTTATTTCAGAACATAAATTACTTTGTTTAATTTCTAAACCTAAATCTTTCTGCTGTTTAGGTAATGCAGCATTACAATTATCTAAATTAATAATGTAAGGTTCGCCTGTCTCTGCTCTTGTGTGTAGTATCTGCCACCACAAATTTCTAGCGTTTATACTTTTAACTGCTTCGTTTGTTTTTGGATCTATAAGTCTCCAATCTTTATCTTCTTTGACAGCATCTAAAAATTCGTGGGTTATACTAACTGCATTATGTATGTTAAGACACTTTCGATTTAAATCGCCTCCTGTGGTTTTTCGCATGGCAATAAACTCTTCTATTTCTGGGTGGCTTACATTCATGTACGCAGCATAGCTTCCTCTTCGGGTAACGCCCTGATTAAAGGCAAGCATCTGGGAATCTACTACGTGCATAAAAGGGATAGAGCCAGTAGATTTGCTACCGTTAGAAGTGCTAGTACCGTTACTGCGAACATCACCCCAATATCCACCGACACCTCCACCTGCGCTTGCAAGCCATATGTTTTCATCGTAATGATCAGATAAACCAAACCTTGAGTCAGGAACATAATTAAGAAAGCAGCTAATGGGAAGACCGCGACTCGTTCCCCCGTTACTAAGTATAGGGGTGCTAAACATAAACCAGCATAGACTTGCGTAGTTATAAAGTCGCTGTGCATGATCATAATCAGTTTGTCCTTTGTGCGTAGCGCCAAAGACCGAAGCCCTAGCAAAAGCTTGTTGAGCATAAGTTTCATTCTCCCAAAAATATCTATCTTGTAATGTGTTAATTGAAAATTTACTTAGGTCATCTTCCCTGTTTAAATCTATTTGAATCCCTAAGTATTCCTGTGTTTTCAGAGTCATCTTTGTATTCCTTTTTTTCTTTTTTATATTTCTTATTTCGTTGCTTGTTCTTGGCTTCCTGATTGCGATTAAACTTAGCAGTCCGTTCCGCTTTCCTTTCCGTTGTCACTTTTGCTGTCCTCCAAATATACTTCTAATAGTTTATCTTCGTACCATCTAGCTTTCATCAAGTCTTGTACACCATCTTTGTATGTATACCGCCACCTATATTTAAAAGAATTACCTCGAAGGTATCCAATAAATTCTCCTTTACTTAGCATGGCTTCTATAGCATCTATACACTCTATCTTTCCGCTATTATAATGCTGTGGGCCATTCACTAATTCTTCTCGTATTTCATACGATGATTTACTTTTCCACCAATTATAATCTGTAAATTCATTCGGCATATTTATCCTCCAGTTCTTCTAACTCTTGTTGTCGTTCATTAAATTCATTTGATTCCCTAGCCCCTGGGTCTATCCAAGCATCAGGCAGGGTTTGTTCTGTGTACCATCTAAACTTGTTAGCTGTTGCCCACTCCCCGTGTGTTCTTTTAGTACCGTCCTTGCGTATCTTAGAATTGGGCATAGGTGCTGATGGGTTAGCAAATAGAAAAACTAATTCTGTATTCTCAGGTAGCTTCTTTTTAATCCATATGTATTTAGAATATTCTGCGTAATCCCAGAATCTACCCTTAGATTCTAACAGAATTAACTTGTCTTGTAAAGTCCTTACAAAGTCTGGTTCGTAAGTATGTTCTACTGTGTATTCTACTTTATCTGCGTGGTGTTCCCAATCTTTTAAAAGAGTGTCGTGTAATATGTATTCCCAAATACTGTCATAGCCATTTATCTTTTCGTGCTTGATACGTTTAACTCTGGGTTTTCGTTTCAATGTATAATCCTTTCATATTTTTCTAGCTCCTTTTCTACTGCTTCTTTAAGGAAAATTAATTCTTCTAAATCTATCCTACTTTCTCGTAGCTGTATTATAGCAGCCAAAGCTATTATAATATGCTCAATCGGTCTGTCGTTAATTTTATCTTTGTCAGCCATTCTAAGTCTCCGATTGTTATATCATCTAAGGCGCGACCAAATTTTAATAATTTTTTAATGTTCTGCTTTGCCCATCGCTTAGTATACATAGATAGATAACAAGTATTACGAACCTGTAGGTATTCTTCTTTAGGTAAGAATGTAGCATAGTTTTCTTCTGTTACTTTGTGTTGCTCATCTTCAGGAATAATTGTTTTAATCCAAGATAATAGTAACTCGGCTGCTTTCTTATTTATTTTTTTAATGTGTTGTTTTTGCATGAGTAATTTCTTCTACTTTAGGTGGTGATACTACTGTCGTTAAATACTCTGGGCCTCTTGCGTACTTAAATACTCTAAGCCCTTTACCCTCGTTAGCATCCTTATGGCATTCAAATTTATGAGAACAATAGACGCAGCCCATTGGAAGTTTTCTATTACCTTTAGTTCCAGCAGAAAGCGTATTGTAACATTTTGCTGGAGGATTATCAGAATCAATAAGCACTTCCGTTATCCTGCCTATAAGACTTTGTATATTCGGCTTATCTAATTCTTCGGGTTGATACAAAGTAAGCTCTCCAGATTCTTTATTCATTGCAAGAAAGCCTCCGTTGTCAGTACCTTCAGCACGTTCGTATCCTGAAAGCTGACTGATATAGCCAAAGGGATCATCCTCCCTAAGTGAACCATTTTTAAATTTTTTAAATGCGTAGCTTGATGCCGTCTTTATATCTATAACTTCTCCGTCAATCTTACAATCCATATGGCCTTCTATGCCATCTACTTGTACTTCTTTTTGTTCATCAGTAACTTTATGCCCCGAAAGTTTTACCAAGAAAATTAAAAGGTCTTCGAGAATATGACCATAAAGAAATTTAATCTGTGTCTCAGGACTATGTTTAATTTCTTTTGACCCTTGTTGACTGTAATAAAGTTGTCTTGCAGGTCTTCCAATGTTAGACATTCTTAACCGAAACTTATTGTGGTTCTGTGGAGTTGCCCAAGTTTTAATTGTTCCTTTAATTTTTTGAGCAAGTGTTTCTAAAAGCTCATCAGGAATTTCCTGACCATCTGTAATATTAGTTACTGTTTGATATATATCTTCAACTAACGTTGATAGATTTTTCTGCGTAGAGTTTTTCATAAAAGTCTCCAACTTGTTTAATTTGTTTTGGTGTAGCTTGATTTTTAATTGAGTTAGCCATCATGCTAACAACAATAACATTATCCTTTTCATAACCTCTTCGGTTATCTATCCTATCTAAACTTGGGGAATCCTGCCAATTTTCTTTACCTACTTTAAAAGGCATCCCAAGTATAGGACATTCGTTACCTATTTTTAAATCATTTACTGTAATATTAAAATAAATATTTCTTTTCTTTGACCTTCGTTTAGCCTCCCTAAGCATTCTTAATTTATAATCTCGACTCTGCGGATTTGATTCAATAGCTCTGTATCGTTCTTGTCTAGTGAGTTTCACTCCAAGTACCTCCTACTTTATATTGACCGTCTAATGGACATGTAAGTTTGTAGTATATACCAGCAGACCTGATTGCATTTACTGCGAGACTTCCTAGTTCATCTACATGATCTTCTCTAGTTTCTATCTGCCATTCATCGTGTACGTTAGCTACACAGTGGGCATCAAGTCCTGCGTTATGTATTGCTTCATTAAGTATTATCAATGCACGTTTCATTACAATAGCCCCCGCCCCTTGCAGTAAAGAATTAAGTGCCGCATGAGAGCTACGAATAAATATCTTACGTCCATCTAATCCTTTGATGAACCCATTCTTATCTGCTTCTCTTGTAATTCTATTTCTAAGAGACTTAAGTGATGGGAAATTATTAAGAAAAGATTGCTTAATTCGTTTACCTTCTGCTTTACTTCCTCCAACCACGCTGCCAATTTTAGCATCTCCTGCACCGTACAGGAAGGCATAGATGAAAGTTTTAGCCTGAGATCTTGATTGCAATCCTGCCCTATTTTGGTTAGCTGTGTGTATGTCTCCGTTGAGTATGTCATTTATAAATTCCTCGTCGTTTAAATAATGTGCAAGCATTCGTAGTTCCAAGCCACTAGCATCTACGCCTACAAGTTTATATCCTTTTGGTACTGTCCAACAAGCCCTACATTCTTTTCCGTAAGGTGAAGCAAGGCTTGGTATCTGTGCCATATTTGGATCTCTGTGTGACATCCTTCCTGTGATTGTACCATTTGATATTACTGAACCATGTACACGTTTGTCATTTAAAAATTTAAGCCAAGACGAAACTTGTGCTATTCGTTTTTGTAACATTAAATACTTGGCAATCAATGCGGCTTCAGGTATATTTTTAACTGTACTTAAAATTTTCTCGTCTACCTTTGGTTGCCCTGTTGGTGTGAAGTGCTTCGGCTTCCATCCAAACTGCTGAAGATATTCTCCAATCTGTTGGCGTGACCCAAGTTTAAATTCTTCTTCAGATACTCGAACTACTGTAGTTGACGAACCCTTGTCAAATATATCATATTCTTCTGCGGTTAATCTCATTTGTTTACCGTTAGTATCAAGCCCCATCTTTCGTAATACTCCATCTTTGGTATGCTGAGAATATATAACACGTTTATTTATCCTTGGTTTAAAAGTTTTATGTACCTTATCCTCGGTAATCTTAAGCTCATCATTAAATTGTTTTAATAATTCTTCTGCTAGTTTAACATCTAGCATAAAGCCATGCTGCCTTTGGTCAGTTATTATTTTATAAGTATCTGTTTCTAGGTTAACACTCTCCGAAGTGAAGCCCTTACTCTCTCGCTTCAATTCTTCATAGACTTTATAATTTAATAATACATCTTGGGCGCAATACTTTAACATGTCTTCGGAGTATTTATCGTATTCATTAAACTCCATTTTGTGACATTCTAACTTGTAGCCCCATGCCTCTAAGCTATGCGCTCCGCGTACTGGATTAAACAATCTAGATAACACAAGTGTGTCAACTATTTTTTTGTTTGATAAGTCTATGCCACATAATTTTTTAATTACAGGTATGTCAAACCCTATAATGTTATGTCCAATAAGTTTATCTGCACTCTCTAATAACCAAAGCCCTTCACTTATAACGTCAGGTTTAAAATTAAATTGAGCATGTGTTTCTGTATCAAAAACAGACATGCAATATATTTGGGTAGGGTCAAGCCCATCCGTTTCAATATCAAATACTAAAGATTTCATAATTCTATCTCTGTTTCATCCTGTAAAAATGTCTCGACTAATCTACCAGTATCTCTGTCATAAAGCAAGTGTGTTGCCATTCCTACATCACCAGTATACCTAGATTTCAAGACTCTTATGTGAGTTGTATTAGCTTCTTCTGGGTCTTCGGCTTGTTGGTCACGCTCCAGTGCTATGACACAATCAGACAACTGAGCAATACTTTGTGACCCTCTCAAGTGTGATAAGCTCACCGAGATTCCATTCTCATGCCCACGATTACCATCAACCCTACGAAGGTGACTAACTAATATAAGACCTGCTCCAGTTTCCTCGACTATACTTCTAAGCCTAGTCATTATATTATCAATAGACCTACGCTCATCCCCGTCAGACATTGCACTAACTAGCATATGTAGATGGTCAACAATAACCCACTTACATGAGCATCCGATAATAAGGAATCTAATCTTACTAAATATCTCGTCGATGTCTGTGATACCAAAGTGACTATGAATCCATACTCGGTCTTTGTTCTTACCCGAATAAACATTATCAAAATATTTATTTAATTGTTCTTTGGTATACTGCTCTCGAACTTGGTCAATATATAATCTTGCATTAGCTTCAATTGAAAGTATACCGTCCACAGTACGCCTCCAATCTTCCTCTAGTGCAATGATGCCTACGTTATCTTTAGTCTGTGTAATCAACCAGTGTTCAATCTCTCGTGTTACACTGGACTTACCAAGCCCTGTACCTCCTGTCAAAGTTACTAGCTCACCGCTACGTAAGCCATATAGTTTTTTATTTAAACCCGTCCAAGGATAAGGAACGTTCTCTCGTTGTTCACGATTATTAAACTGCTCTTTCTTTTCCGAGATATTTAAAACGCCTGATGGTGTATATAATTTAGCACTCCACCAAGAATCTATATAGCCCTGTCCTCGACCAGCTTTAAGCATATCGTTGGCATCTTTGAAGTCATCGGGTAATACCTGAATCTTAGCCTTACCAGGTGTCAGTAGTCTTGCTACTTTCTTGGCGGCTTCTAGCCCTGCCTTGTCACTATCAAAGTTAATAACAACACAGTCAAACTTTTCAAGAAACTCTATTGAATTTTTAACATCCTTGGCAGCACCAGCAGCCCCAGATTTAACACTGACTACGGGCCACTTAGAACCTAGCATTTCGTAGGCAGACATAGCATCACACTCGCCTTCTACAAGAGTTATAAACTTTCCTGAGTCTTTGAATATAGATTGTCCGAACAGACCTGTACCTTGGGAGTTCCCTCGCCAAGTAAAATACTTACCGTCTTCTCGTACTTTGTAGCTAGTAATTTCTGATGCTACACAATACGGATAGAAGTGTCGTATTATTTTTCCTTCTTTATTTGCTATTGATTTAACATTATATTTTTTTGCTGTGGCTAATGCAATCCCACGGTCATTGAGGGCAAGGAAACTTCCTTCAATTTCATTCACTGAATTAATCCTATGTGTTTGTATGTTTTCGATATTACCTCCTGTAAGTTGTTCGTAATTATCTACCCTTTTGTCGCAGCTAAAGCAGTATGCACTACCATCTTCATTAAGACTACACGCATCGCTTGAACTGCACAAAGGACAAGGCTGATGGTATTTTACAAAAGCCATTCTTTCCTCCCTGTAAATTTAAAAGTGGGGCAGTTTACTGACGTACCCCAAAGGTCAAGTTAAGTTCTAACCTTGTAAGATTCTTTTCCATGCGGCGTTCATGTGTTGTATATTAAAAGTTGGGTAATCGGAATCAGGTTTATTTAATTTCTGTTGCAATTTCACCCGTTCTAGAATAATTTCTATTGCATAAACTGCTTCTCCCCATGACATAGAATCATTTTTTTTCATTGGTCTTCCCTAATGAGAACCTTTCATATCTGAGGATTCGTCTATGGCCTCTGCTTTCATCTCATCTTGTAAGTGGTCTTTGATGCGACTATTATAATTTAAAGCGGCTGCTTTTAGAACATCTGCTTTTTTATTTAATGTCATAATCTCTTGATTCAATTCAAGAATCGTTTGAAAATAGGACTTACCGTCATCAGAAAATTTACTTACGTCATAGACTACGTTGTCAATGGTATAAGTTATTCGCTTGTCTTCATTCATAACTCATCAACCTCTGCTTCACCTTCGATTACATCAAACTCATCGCCTTCGCCTGAGCTATACTGAACCAAGTCTAGTACCTGTACGGCCTGTAACTCAAGACCTTTGAACGCCTGACCGTTACGATTAATCTCCCAAGGTTTAGCTTGAACTCTAACTTTTGAGCCGTTACCTACGAGGCAATCAAGTTTATTCTTATCTTTGTCCATTAGCGCTGGAGCCTTGCGAACCATACCATTCGGGCCACTAACATTACGTTTCATTGTAATAGTCGGGCCTTCTTCCTTGTCGAACTTGACACTAAACCCTTCGTTCTTTAACGTCTGGGCTGTATCATTATCAACAACTAAGTTGATTGAATATTTAGGTTCGAACCTAGTGTTAGGCGTAGTAATACTAGCCCACATTGCAATACCTTCATAAACCATATTTAATTTCTCCTATGTTTTGGTTAAAAAAGATGTGGCTATCTTAGCACAACGAGGGTCGCTTGTCAACCCCTGTCAACTAAGTAATTTATAAAATCTGTAATTGTATTGTAACAATATGTATCGTCTATGTACCGATTTTCATTTTCAAGTACATCTGCTTTATATTTTTTAGTTACAAAGTTTATAAATAATTCTTTGGCCCTTTCGTTAGGACACTCAACTCCAAGACTCAAACCAAATATCCTAGCCCACATATCTTCGGCTATGTATTCTATATTTTTATTTAAATCTTTTAAGTTCTTTACGTCTTCAGGAAGCTCCATCATATTGCTCCATAATTTTTTCATGTTCTTTTGTTATAAGTTTATCAATTTCTTTGTCAGTTAAATCATTACCTTGTATCTTTAAGTCTTCGGCTTTTTCCATAGCCCTGTCAATGGCTTGGTCAACTGCCCAATCTGTAAATAGGTTACTCATTGTACTAGATGCCTCGCCATTTTATGAAATATTTTGTAATGCCCAATGTGTCATGTCTTTCTCACCGTCAAGCACATCTTCTTCGATGCGTTTGAGTATCCTTAACTTAGCAAAAATTTGCTCGTCTGTCAAGTCTTTAGATTCATCATGACCATCAAAGAGTATATTTATTACCCCCATTTTAAATTGTTTTAAAGGTACGTGTTCTTGTTGTATAAATGCGTTTAAGAGTTTCGACATATTTTTCCAAACCTCCTTCGAATGGTATAAGAAATCCACCACAATTTTATTTTAAATATTAATAAATTTATTTCCCAATTTAAGTTTGAGAAAAACATAGATAATTTAAGCAACATTTTTAACCTCCGTATCAAGTCCAATTTGTTCTGCGTGTGCCGCGAGTACAACATAATTTAAATAAAATTCAAGAGCTAAGTAAACGTGTATGTTATGTACAGTTCGTTTGCCAGCATAAGTATAAATCTGTGATGGTCTATTCCAACCACCATTATTATACAAGTCATAGTAGGCATTACATACTGCTCGAAAATGCTCTAGGTGCTTGTTCTTACGGGGGTTTTTAACCCTACCCATACTTGGAATTAACTTACCAAGCTCCGCGTGTTGGCGCTCGTACTTGCCAGTACCATTCCAGTAGCTATCGTTAGGAAGTATCTGATTTTCATAGTTCCTATGCGTAGTACCTGCCTCGCATAAAAATTCATTTGTAAGCCTCTTCCAAAACATTTCACTTCTATTTAACTTTCTCATTTTACTCACCTATCTTACCTACAAAGCCAGTACCTTCATCGGTTATGACTCGCTTATTATAATCAACCTGAATGATTGCTTCAACTACAAACCCTTCCCCTATTAAATCAGGGTACATTTTTTCGAGTGCCTTATAGATTGCATCATCTTCACCACGATGCCCTTCGTTGTAAGGCTCAGTATTTTTAACTATCAACCAGTTCATACTTGACCAACTCATATCTTTTTCACTTTCAAGTTTATATAAAATTACATAATCCATTTTTAAAAATTCCTTTGTTATTAAAAGTAAAGCAGTTTAAGGACTTGCTTAGGTCTAGCTTCGGTGTTAGGTCATCACCTCCTTAGAAATAATTTGGATATAAATCCCATAACGCATCTTCAATCGGCTCCTCCAAAGTATCATAATCATTGTCTTCATCATCGGAATACAACAAGATGATGCTATGAACTGTCTCACAATCGCCACTAGAACGGTTATGGGGAGCATGTTTAGCGGCATCCCATAAGTCTGAGGGTATTAATAAACCCTGTGACTCTTTCCTTTTGGTATAGTTTATAGCGTTTTCGATTACACTAAGCATATTAAGCATCCTTTACTACTCTAAAATCTAATGAATTATCGTCGGCACATTCTTGTATGTATTCTAGCACATCAGATAATACAATAGGCTCTCTGTCAAACTCAAGTTCTATGATTACTTTAGGCATCTTAAGCAACCTTTAACCATTCTTGAATCGCAGTCGTAGCTTGTGTAGTCCTACGTTGCTCAAGTGTAATTACATTCTTTGAAGTTGACGGAGCGTGGGTAGCCCAATCCGTTATCGCATTGTAAACAGCCCACTGATTCTCGCCCATCTTAGATTTGTAAGTATTATTATATACATCGTACAGGTATGTCAAGGTTTTATTCTTGATGTTCACAGGCTTACCGTAGTCTGCAATATCCAGAAGCAACTCGTCTAAACTACCTGTATAGTTAGCGGCCAATGCAAATGCTTTCACTACATCGTATCTAGTGACTTGAGTATTGTACATGGTATGCCACAACTCAATCTCAGACTCAAGAATATTCGCAGTCTTTCCAAGCATACGAATACCTGCATCTACATTGAGCTTGTTAGTGTGTCGTGCCTTGTAGATACTTGCAGGATTATTTATCATAATCTGCGAGTTAAGGCAAGCCCATTGCTCAAAGCCAAGTGACATAATAAAACTCCAGACACCGTTGAAACTTGACAACGCCATTACTTTTGCACTACCTCCGTCACCGTCAGGTGTTTTGAAATTGGTAGCGGGTAATGTATACGAGGTCAAGCACATGCCGCCATTCGGTGATACCCGAATTGATTCTTCAATGCCTGTGCAATCTAAGTCAGAACGCTCCAACATATCACGGGTCTTATTAATCATTGTGCTATATTGTACGGGCTTGTAACGCTCACCGTGTATCGCAATAGCTTGTCCTGTATCTTCTCGAAAATACACATATTTACCTTCGTAAGATGCTACACCGCCTACTGATTCTTGACCATTATAATTACTAGCTAGAGCATACGCATACTTTTCAGATTTATTTGCAACATGCTCTTGAAATAATACGGGTGCTTTATTGACTTGGAAGTCTGCATCACCCAAACCACTATCCCTAAGTGCTTGAATGTGTTCGTAATTGTTGTACATCGTTTGCATAATGTATTCCTTATATTAAAAATGACTTGCGGTGTTCCATGTTGTGCGTATTTCGGGAGTTTCAGGTACGCTGTTACCTTTTCCGCAAGCCTTCTCCCAATCGACTCGAACAGCCTAACAGCTTCCGAGTTGTTTGTCAACCCCTTTCGGGTAGTTCTTGATACTATATTTTAAATTTTTCATTACCTCCTTACGATAAGTCTTTGAACCTATTATAAAAATATATCTGTGCTTTCGTGGTCTATCTATAGTATAGAAATCATCACCGTACTTTTCGCGTAAGCATTTACTTCTATTAGGTTGCCCTCGAAACTCGTCAATAATACTTTGACTATGAAGATGTTCCTTACCTCGCACCTTCCAATCAGTACGCTTTGCAGATAGTCCAGTATAAATAAAGTTAGTAGCTTGATAGACATAGCCAACGTGGTCTTGACTAGTATCTGCATAACTTACTACTATTTTATTTCTTGGTAGTAACTTAAGGCTATTCCCAATGAGCCACGAGCTATCGTTTTTATTATTAGACTGTAGCACTAGACGGTTTAACTCTAAAATATCTGGAATATATTTATCACCTGCTACACCTCTCCGTAATGTAGAACTTGGCGGGGTTCCGTAGCTAACAATGCCCTCCAGATTATTATTTATATACAACCCATAGGCATAACTAACGCTAGGTGAACGCCCTGCATAGTGAATGTCTAACATAAATGGTAGATATTCTTTGCGTGTGACTTGTTTAATTTCTCTAATCACTTGACAAACCCTCTAAAATATGTTATAAGATTCTATAACTTTTTAAAGTTCTTAAAAAAACATAATCTCTATATCTTTTTAAAACTCTTTAAGAATCTTTAAGAAACTTATCTTTAATTTTATTTTTATCCATTCCAATTACACTTACATGATTATCAAACCACTTAGCTTTATCCTTTCGCGAGTAATCTTTTTTAGATTTGTGAGCGTGGGATTTCTTTAGAATCCCAGGGCTTCCTATTTGTTTTTTCATTTTAATCGCTCCCCATTATTAAATAAATATTTAAAACAACTCTCAATTTTATC
>VTLG01005431.1_pt1 | contig 15895 bp, 29 predicted proteins | sample 4694571 | NCBI WGS metagenome assembly VTLG01 (sample SAMN12604809, study PRJNA352737) | marine metagenome | biome: ENVO:00000447; feature: ENVO:00000209|ENVO:00000569|ENVO:01000036; material: ENVO:00002151; isolation source: viral sequences binned using virsorter ...
AGACCACTTAGTAGTATTGAGAGGTGATCCAAGAATATAACCTTACAATCGAGTCCGGTCGCCATGTATTCGATTCTATTATATATGACATCTGGATCATAACTTCCAAACCCATCAAAACAAAAAAGATTCCAAGTGGCAATACTATTGCTAAAGGCGGATTCGAGTTCTTCTCTGTCATGTTCTCCTAAGTGCAAATTTTTACCAGCAGCAGTGGACATCAATCCAAGTGCTGTCCTCCTATTAGATGCTTCAAGTTCCAAGATCCCAACATACTCCCCTTTTTGGAGTAAGTCAGTTGCAATCTGACGGCAGAAGCTTGTTTTGCCGGATCCAGAGCCCGCAGTAAATGTAGTAAGTTCTCCGAACCGAATCCCGTGTAGTTTCTTATTAAGTCCTTGGAATGGGTATTCGTGGTCATAAGGTGCTTGTGGTGTTGTAACTAGTGATAGTAATGACTTACCATCGACGATCCCATCCGGTCTATAGGGAGTGGCATTCCAAATAGCTTCCCTAATTGCCTGAGAATCGTTCGCCTGTAAAGCATCTGAGGCATCTTTATATTGTTCAAGTCTTGCAATCTTTGTTTTCCCTGGTGGTAAGACGGAAGCTGCTTCTTCAGTTGCCTTGCGACCTGCGTCGTCCGAGTCAAGGAAGAGGACAACCTCGTCATAACCTTGGAATAAGGGAATTTGTTTCTGTACGTCCTTCTTTGCGCTGGCGGCACCATGTGGTAAGGATACCATCGGCCATCCTGGCATTGCTTCGTAACAAGATGCTGCATCTAACTCACCTTCAGTAACAACAATACGTTTACCAGTACGAGGAAAACGATGCTGAGCGAATAAGGTATCAGTGGAAATTCCTTCATAACGAAAGTCTTTTTGTTTGGTTTTAATTTTAACGCCTTTTAAAATTCCATCATCTGTATAGTATGGGAATCTTAATTCATTTCCGTCCCTATAAATCTGGTAAAAAGCGTTAGTTTTCTCAGATATATTCCTTTTCTGCAACCGTTCGGCTGAGCCTTTAAGGTGGACTAATTTGGACATTGTGTGACTGTGAATAACGTCATTATCTCCAGGTGTTCTATCATGACAGACAAAACAGAAAGTGTGGCCGTCTGTGTATAAAGATTTAGCATCAGACGACCCACAGTTTTCGCAAGGCATGTGCCTAACGAATTCAGATTCCATCGGCAATTCTCTGTATTAGTGGGACAGTGACAGAATTACCTGCTTGTTTATATAAATGTCTATCATGTATTTCAGGTAACTTGTAGTCACGTGGAAATCCTTGTAGATTAAAACATTCTTTTGGTGTTAAATGTCTGATAACATTACGTATTTTAATAATAGGTGATTTACCAACAGTAACTAAACAAGGTGATACACCAGCACGTTTATGTTCTCTGATGTAATTATATCTCCATTGATATACATGAGAAGTACGAGTATCTTCTTTAATACCAAACTCTGATAGTTTATCACGTATCTTAGGTGTGACATTATACTTATCTGATACCTCATCCTCCAGTAAATCAAAAATAGTTTGTGTTAATACTTCAGGTTCAGGGAATTTAAACTTAGAATAAGCACTAATGTCTCTGAATCCTACAATAAATAACCTCTCTCTATTCTGTGCTACGTTAGCATGTATCTTTGAATTTAATATAGCATAGTGTACATTATATTCAAGTTCATGTAAGGTATCTAATATAGTTTTGAATGTATTACCACCATCATGTTTGAGTAAACCTTTTACATTCTCTAATAAGAATACTCTAGGTCGTCTATTGTATATCAAACTGGCAATAGTAAAGAAATGATTTCCTCTTGTATCTTTAAATCCCTCCCGCTTTCCAGCAACAGAGAATGGTTGACAAGGGAAGCCACCAGTTAAGACATCGAATTCAGGTATTGACTCAAAATCTAACGAATTAAAATCCGATAGAGTCATTGAGGGTTCACTGAAATTTAAATCAAATGTCTCTTTACATTTTTCATCGAAGTCGTTTGAGAAAACAGTAGTAAATCCTGCCAACTCCATACCTTTACGGATTCCGCCGACTCCAGCGAAAAGATCAATTGTCTTCATTTATATAATCTGCAAAAGAAGTTACTTTAACTTTAGGAAATTCAGACATAATACCTAACATGTCCTCATTAGTTTTAACATATTTAACATATGCATCCCCATTATAGACAAGTATACATTCTTTGCCTGTTTCCCTACGTTTCCTCTCTAACTGCCATACAGCAGATATTAATTTTTCCCTTACTCCTTTCCTTATTGCATTCTTAGCTTCTACAATAGTCGTGTCCCATTCAAAATCAGGGAACTTTCTCTTACAGTAATCAGGCTCAATGCCTTTAGATTGTAAATGTTCAAGTAAAGCATGTTCTAATACCTCACCGCTATCGGAAGGTAGAATAACAGGTAAAGTCATTGGGTTAACCAATCGAGTGGAATGTTTTTAAATGATGTCCAAGGTATCCCTTGGTTCTCACACCATTGTGCGTACGTTGTTTTAGATTTTTTTGAAATTGTGTTAAAGGGTGATTGAAAGACCATACGCAGATCTATATCTGGATTCTGTTCTTTAACACTTTTTATCTTCCTTCTATCGGATGCCTCCCAGTAACCCTTACACTCTAGGATAATTCCATTAGGTAGTATAAAGTCGGGATAATAATTATGCGGAATTGTATATGCTATCTTAGTCGTCTCATAATCATATGTTACACCAAGTTCGATTAACAAATCTGCAACTTTCTCTTCTAATTTAGATCGATATCTAGAAGTCTTCTTCGTCTTCGGTCTTGTCATCTGTAGTAACAGTAACGTTCGGATCGCTTGTTTTAAAGCCTGCGGTGGTTCCGAATAGTTCAGCAACTTGGTTCGCATCTAGGTCTCCAGTATCTACACCAGCCTCTCCTTTTACTGAGACAACCTGTACACCAACCAACTTAAGAGAGCTACCATAGGTAACCCCGTCCCGTAAAATGTAAGGTTTTTGATAGAAGCCAAGTTTAACAGTAGATCCTCCATAGAGCGGTGTCTTTTCATCGGTTACAGGTGTCCCCTCCGTATCAACAACAGGTGGGCGATTGTCCTCATTCCATGAGAACTTAATTTTATACTTACCTTCAGCTACTTCCTCCCAAGGTTCTGGCTTAAGAGTACTACGCTTCGGGTTCTTCAGTTTGGATTCAGCCCACTTGAGTACTTCTGTTCTCTCTTCTTCTAGTGTTTGGATAATATCCTCACCAACAACAGCAGCAAGAGAGTAACCAAATTTACTTGGAGCTAATACAGCCTGAAACCCCTCAAGGGTTACAGGTTTTTCTGTTTTGTGGATGGTTCTAGCCATCGTGGGTGCCTCCGTCTAGTGCGTCTAAATCTGCACCGACTTTAGCAGGTTCTAATTTCTCAATCTCGGCACTTAATGAAGTCCGATATTCATTTAAGCTTTGAATCCTATTATCTAGGGCTTCAAGTTGTTCCCTCCTTGCCTTCTGTTCAGCAGCCTTGAGTCTCTCTTCAGAGACAACAATAACTCTAGTCGGTGCAAAGAACGAATCAAATAGTGATGGGTAAAGCATTTAACAAAAGAAATAAGTGGAGTCAATCACGGTTTCCGGTTCAAGGTCACCAATGATCGGTGGTTTCGTCTCCGCTCCTATTTGAGTAGCGAAGTCGGTTAAGTAATCTCGTTTAGCAAAGAGTTGCATGTAAGTTTCCCTTACTAAACTAGACAGTATAGACATATCAGTTGCTCTACACAAGACACTGTCATGTATTAAAGCAATTGGATAGTCAAATCTTGTAGCACTTAAATGGAGTAAGGATGCATCTAAAGAATGAATTAAGTTAGGGGCAGTAGCAGCTTTATGTCTAAGCTTATCTACCTCCTTATCCTCTTCAGTAGCTACACTGACTTTACATCGTCCGAGTAACTGTAGATTAAGGACTTCAATCTGTTTCTTCATTATCTTCTGATTAACAACAAAGCCAGATGGTGTTACCCATTCTATCTCTGTCATACCTCGTTTTAAAGCTTTAGATACTTCATCTTCAATCCATTTCATAACAGACATAGGACCAGGAACAACATTATGCATGGCATCCCTGACAGCCTGTACTGTAACAGTTAAGTCGTCCTTGTCTATCTCAATCCCTTTCTCAGAGAGAGCATCCCTAATGTAGGATCGATTTGAATAAGGCTTCGCATTGTAAGGAATAGTCATGACTGTTCTTTTAACAATCTTCCTGTCCATTACTGTCTGTATGTGTACAGGACAATTCCATTTTGCTACTTCAGCTACCACCTTATAAGCGTCTTGTGGTCTATCAGCAGGCAACACATTGACGAGTTGTGCTGTCTTTTTATCTCTAGCTAAACCAGCTAGGATCTGTAGACCACTACATGTAGCGTCTGTTGCTACAGGTAAACCAGTTGACTTTCTATCTTGTAAGATAACACAGTGATAATACTCATCACATGCTGCTAAAAATTGCCAAGGTTCCTCCGCTGCCTCCCAGTCGCCAAGATGATCTACAGGATCCTTAGCTACTCTGGTAATCAACGGGATGTTATCCTTCACCCATTCTAACCTCTCAGACATCGTTGCCTTGTCTAATCCGTAAGTCGTAGCACATTGAAATGCTAACCACTCATCTGCCTCATTTGTCAATACTGACTCATTAGCAAACTTTATCAATGACTTTCCAAAGTCCGTGTCTTGTGGAGTAAGAAATGCAGGGATGGGATAAGCACGACCACGGTAATCAAAAGACCAAGGAATAAAGAATACCTTATCCTTAAACCTCTTAACTGCCTCCATAGTCATCCTTGTTCTACATGAACGTCTAAAGGCATTCGCATTCTTGTTCATGACCTCTGCAGCAGATCTACGGTAACTCTTACGAGCTTCCTTGTTCTCTGCTATATCCACTGGTTTAGGAGGAAGAGGTATTTCCATGATAGGTATAAACTTATCTACATTTATTCCTCTATCTTGTAACGTCTCCGCTACTTTGACTGTGAATAAATTTAGTTTATACCCTACTTTCTGAATCTGATTCAAAAAAGTGATGGGAATTTCTCCCTGTATAGATGTGTCATGTCCACGTCTAACCATGGGATGACCACGCATCACCTCGTTAAGCAAGTAACCACCAGGTTTTTCATTGGTCCAGTCATTAGGTTCAATAAGCATTGGCCAAGCAAGTGGAGCAAACAACTCACTCTCTTGTACAACTTGATCTTTGATCTGTAAGAACTCAGCAGTAGGTATAATGTAATTAACCCTACGTCTGCCTTCTTTCTGTTGTACTTTCTCAAACCAACCACTAGTATTCATTATACACTCTAACAACCATGTACCTAATTTAACTCTATTAGACTCACCCCATGTTTGCCACCTTGGTACATCATAACGATTCATTAATGTTTGAATCACTACAATCTTTTGGTGGGTACCACAGGATCTATGCCAGTAGTTTTCTTTAAGAACATTTAATAAACCTGGTGCATGCTTTTCATAGTGACGCATTTGACATTCATCTTCAACAGCATGTCCAATTGCACCACTCACTTTAACTAAAGCATTACTACCTTCCTTGTGACTAAATACTTTATCAAAGGTTAGTTTACAGGTTATCGCAGCGGCAGCTAGAGGTTCTAATTGAGATACGTAATCCTTAATTAGTTGAAATTGGTGACCTGTACCTCGTTTTAACCTATCATGTGTAGTCTCTTTAATACGATCAACCACAATTGGCAATAGAGTATCAATAGAAGAGATACCGTAAACAGTTGCTGATGCATAACTTTTATCTTCTAACTTAACTGTGTTATCTCTCAAGCGTTTAAGTCCTTGAGCGATTTGATCTCGCTCTAACTGGACCTGTTCAGCTATCTGAGATGGTGTGGGCATAGTCGTACAATTCGTCGTTGATTTGATCCATTAGTAATGATCTAATCTCTACATAATGAGGATGATCAGGTGGAAGTAAGTCTAATGCCTGTTTCTCATACGATATTATCTCTTCAAACGAGCGGGTCATCATAAGGACTTTCCTCCATATATTTAGGGTACATGTGATGTATTGTATCATGATTACATACAGTAAACTCAGCCTCACCTTCATCCATTAATTGACTGACTTTCTTCTTAGCAGCACTTGGACGAGAGTATACATGTTCTTTGATCTTACCTGTCCTTAGATTCTTTTCACGAATAATACAGGTAACACTTGATGGTAATTCCCATCCTGCTACCTTCCAATCCATGAATTGATCAAATGGTAGATCTTCAAACATCTCTGGATCAACTTCGTTGTATGCATCCCAATTGTTTGGGAAATACTTGTTCTTCTTCTTAGCCATTAGTTAAATCCTCACAAGGTTTAGGTCCGAACCATCGAGTGCCTTCACACCCATATTTATTCCACCACCAAGGATAATCCTCCTTTGTAGCTTGTTGTGACATTCTGTTAAGTTCATAATCAGTAACATAACGAACTATAGGGATAGGAACAGGTGGTGTATCATACATCATCAATAGGGATAACGTCAACTAGATAGTCATCATGTAAACATGCTTCTTCATAAGCTTCGTAAGCAGTTTCATAGACATCATAACCAGAGTTAAGGATTAAATCCCTACCACTAGCGAAGATTACGTGATACTTCATTTGCCTCCTTGTCAAGAAGTGACTGTGAATTGGCATTGATCTTATTAAGTAAGAACTTTAATCGTTCTCTTGATTGTCTCAATGCTTGTGGTTTTAATGAACGTTTCTGTTCTTTCTTTGAATGATGTTGCCAGTTAGGTGTTATCATCGTTGACAACTCCACCATGGTGTTCATCATTAGTTGGTCTATCTTCAACTAAATGATAGTCTACTGATAGAACAGGTAGCATACCCTTAAGAGCTTCAACTATCTTGAAGATAGCATCCTTAGGGTTATGATTTGTCTTCACATTAATAGTGAATTGATATGTTTTGAATTGATCCATAATTTAATGTAAAGAACAATAAGGGAAGTGAATCCCTCAGGGAAGGAGGTTTTACCCTCCGTGAGAGAATCAATTGGACTTATTCCTTAGTTCGTTGATCTTATTCCTTACATTACTGTAAGCATCAACAACGTAAGGCTTAACTGTGTTGAAGATCTCTACATGTTGATCCACTAATTTCTTGACCTCAACATTATTGATGTACATACGATTACGTATATCCTGTAGATATGCAGCTTGTGCAATTACAGTGACATCAGGTAAGTGAGAATCAACAACTATTGGACTGGGATGTTTAGTCTTCATCTGTAATTGTTCAGACATTACTTTAACTTTCCGGATGGGTTTTGGATGTAATTTAGTTGTCATAATAACAACAGTGGGTGAACAATTGGGACGTTAATCCCAAAGCGGGTAACAGGATTCGAACCTGCAACAATAGCTTGGAAGGCTACAGTTTTACCATTAAACTATACCCGCTGTTAATGTTACTTATGCAAGAGAATAACGGTTTAAGTTCAAACTAGCTGGAGGATTGTAACCATCAATTGGTTTCATATACTCTTCAATTAGTTGATCTTGTTCCCATTCTAATTTCTCCATCTCAGTAACAACATCCATCGCAACAAGTTCTATGAAAGTCCATACAACGTCGTTACGATATGCGTCATAACATGCATCATGTTGTTTGAAGATATCCACTAATGTTTCAACACCAAGGACATCTGTGACATAAGATAATACTTCCGCCTCATGATTGTCAAAGAAGCTGATGGTGTCACCATACAGTATGTGTTGAGAGCACACACCAGATTCACACCCGTGACTAACAATTTCCTTGCAGGTTTCATAATCGTAAGTATTAGTGATGAGAGAATGTGCAGTTTGATTCTTCATAAGAACTCGTTGACTGTGAAATAGATAACAATTGCTTGCTATCTAACGACCCTAGAGAGAATCGAACTCTCACCATTAGCGTGACAAGCTAACATTCTAACCGTTAAACTATAGGGTCAGGAAAGCCTCATTTAAGAGGCATATAGTTTGTGTTACTTAAGCTGTGTAATATTCAGCAATTGTAACACTTTCATTGTTGACTAGGTTCTTGTTAACCCACTTACCAAATGATTGAGCAAGAGGATTACTTAGTAAAGATTTAATCTGCTTCTTGTTAACTCCACTGTAGAGATAGCCGTTGCCATTGTTAAAGAATACCCTGGCTAATCCGCCGTCTTGATCTACTTCGAGTGAATCAATTGCAGATGATCTTTTGTAAGTTTGAACGAACATGGTTTGTGTTAAATAAGGTGAATACAGTTTGTTTAATTTAGTTTAGAGGAATGCATGATGGCATAGTCACAATTAGGTAGAAACCTTTTGTATCTATGTTGTAACATGAACTCTAAACGTTCACGATTATCGGATGCACTTAGTGCTCGTAATCCATCAGGACTACGTTGTACCAAATACCACATAATTGTGTTGGGATAGTGTGAACAATTGAAGGAGATCTTAAGAACCCTTCATGATAACAACCACTGACGATTTGACTGTGAATGTTATTAGGAAAGGATCGGAGCAGTTAGTATAACTAACGTGCTTTAATCTCTTTTAACAAGATGTATATCAAGATTGAAATACATATCCAAACGATGATACTAGTCATAATGAATTAAGCAGCCTCGATACAATTAACTTGATCGTAATCGATACCGTAATGTTCACATAACTGTTCATCAGGATCTTGATAAGTACCGTCGACAATCTCATAAGGAACATCATCAACGTAGAGATCAATTTCACCCGTTGAACTAATGTTATCTTGAACATTAATGTAAGGGTGATTCACTACATCTGTCATCAGGATTGATGGTTTGCAGTGAATAAGAACTGATGTAGAAATCATAAGCATAAAATGTAAAGAATCTGTGTGACGGTTGAGGATTGTCTATCCCTGACCTTCATACTAGTAGTATAGCAGAGATCAGACTGGAAGTCAAGTGATGTCCAAGAACCGTTACAAACTGTTGTAATTGGTTGAACATCATTCTCCTCTGTGTACTCACATAGTATAACGCAGAGCGTGGAGAGCAGACCATAACAGTGCTACACCGTAACATGTTGTAATAATGACAACAACTATCATACATATCATATCCTTGATGTTAGTCTTGTGTGTCATGATTGATTAGATTAACTTATACATAGCGATACAGATGCACCGTAATAAATATTTACATTGCTACAATTCCCCCGCTCGTGCTACGCACTCGCTATGATTGCATAGCAGATACTAATAGATTGCACGTGTAATCATGATCATTATGTATAAATAAAGCGAGCGAAGCGAGCGGGAATGACAATGGTTATCATTTTCGCGCCAGCGATATTGAGAGTCATTCTCATCTGCTGGAGCTCGGTACGGACTTGGCGCCCCCCCTATGGGGAAAATGAGAATCATTCTCAATAAGATATGCCTTCAGACAATTTTGTCAATTTTTTATCGTATTTCTTAATAATTTCAACTGCTTTCTCTCTAGAGACACATTCTTGTGCTTTAGTTTGAAATTTAATTAATTTTCTTTCTATTTTGTTCAAAGTAATGTCATACGTAAGGCTTGTGCTAAAGATTGGTAAGAGGATGCAACATATATCTGTCCTAATACTACTGTTAATGTAGCAATACTCCAAAATATATAATAATACCTTTGTTTATGTTGTGGTGGTGCAGTCATAAGTATAATAGGGATGGTAAAGGATGAATAAGACTTCGCTCCGGTCACTACGTTCCCTTCGCTTCGTGATGGGTTATGATGTGTCATCAAGTACCATCAAGTATTAAGTATATTAAGAAAGGAGGAATGAAGTTCGTAGAACGAATTCCTCCCTTGAGGGAGAAAGTCCACCCTTCTCTCTCCCTGTATAGATGGGTTATGTTCAGATCCAAGTAGGGACGGTCTTTTTACCTACCTTACCTCTTGCTTTAATTCTTTGGTCTAAATCCATACCTAAGACCATGTGGTTAGCGACAGTTTGGGGGTCATCTAACCATGTATCTAGGATGTCTTGCCAGTCTTCACGTTTTCTTGTCTTAATAGATTCTAGGGCTGATATACCCATTGCATCTGTGAAGTACTTTACTCCTTGGGCAAGGCAATCGAGTCTATCATCATGTTTAACTGCACCTTTTTCCCTACACATACGGGAATATTGATAGAACAACATGTATTGAAGACGAAGTTCTGGAGCCTCGTCTTTATTAGACCTATAATCCCATTCAATAACGCCTTTGTCGACCACGAGACGATGTTGATTAGTAACTGGCTCCAAGCTATCAATGATTCTATCTTCTTTCCTAACGTTTGCACGTACTTCCTCTACATCTATTGCTTGTTTAGTTTGTTGAAGGTGTTTACGGAATAGTTCAGATACTATACCATCACCAAAGTTAGTTTCAATAACTAATTTAGTAACATTATACTTTTTACAACCTCTAAGGATGTCTAGCAAGGTTCTATCTGAGTACCCGTCTCTGTAAGCACGCATTTCATGCAAGTAGAGAAACCCGTTTTTCTGGGAAATATAAGCTGCCGCTGTTTCATCTGTTCCTCTGCCGCTTGGATCCACTGAGCATATTGTTTCTGAGTAGGGGCTCCACTCCCCTTGTAATTGCATAGGAGAGTAAAAGTAATCTCCTGGTAATCCGACAGTGGGTAACTCTTTGATAACGTTTTGGGGATCTGAGCACCATATGCAGTTGTCTGGAGCCGTAGTAGGATTAACAGAAGTGACAACCAAATCAGCCATCTTAAGAGGAAACTTCTCTGCATCACTTAAACTCGTATCTAATTGGAATTGAAGCATATAATTAGAACGACCCATCGATGCTTCACGTTCGAGTAGGTCGTCATTATCAAATCTATCTGGGTCTGTTACATCCCAGGGTTCAGCACCTGAGTCAATGTCTTCAACTATTTGAGGAGCAAGGAGTCCTTCGTATTGACTAAGTTTATTTTTTCTTGGGTATCTACTTGGCCAAACGAACGGACGGTACGAACGCTCTGCCAACTTACGATAAACAGTAAAAGTAGTCTGAGGAGTCCCGAGATACATAATACGGCTATCATCTTTGGGGGTAAGAATTGACTCTGCTTCCGTGCATAATTGTAAAAGTTTTTCACGCATTAGCTCCGTCATGGAGTTTCCAGGAACCTCTATATCGTCCAGAATCATCAAATCCGCTCTTGATCCAGTCAGTTGTCCTGTTATACCAACCGACTTTACGGATGGTGCTTGGTGAGGACTGCAGTTCACGTCGAATGAAATACGGGACCAACGGGCTTCGTCTGATTTTGGACGTAAGTGATTTAACCATGGAGTTTCAATGATTAGTTTTTGTAAGAAGATTGACATGTTATCTGCTCTTTCTTTGGAGGCAGATATAATCATTATTTTCTTTTCTGGATCTCTAAAGAGAGTCCAAAGAACAAACGCTCCAGTAATCCAAGATTTACCAACACCACGGAAGGCTTGGATCTGGAGACGTTTCGGACCATGCTGTAAGTAGTCAGCAATTGAGTACTGGGCTCTAGTTGGATGAGGTAAGTCGAGTTGCTCCCATAGAGCCTGAAGGAATAGTTTGAAGTCATCTTGAAGGGCAGTTATGACATTATCCATTATATTTTTTTAAATCTAGGAGTAAAATGATCAGGATGTGTAATTTTCATTTTAAGAAGATCTTCCCTAGAAATACCTAATTCTTTTAATTTCTTCTCCATAAAAGAATTTGTTATAATACCTTTTTTATTAGCTGCTATTAAAGACTTTTTCGTCCACTTTTTATCTTTAATTTTAGTAGTAGATTTAGCCATTATACTCCTTTTATTTTTAATTTAGTAAGTCTAATTTTCATTGCATCTCTAGTACCTTTATCTAAATTTGGATTTTTAAGATCTTGTTCTAAATCTTTAATCCTTTGTTTGGTATGAGCAGGTGAGCCTTCATATTTAGCTACACGTAAAGATTTAGAGGTTTTCTTAGTTTTTGTTTTAGCCATACTTAAATTTTTATAGTAGGAGCAGCTAGTTGTTCAGATGTTACTTTTTTCTTTTTAGCTTGATCAATTTTTAATTGTTGTTTTTTATTATATGCTGTTTGTTGATGAGATGCATGTGTTTCAGATTTTGTCGTAACTGGTGTTTTCTCTGTTGCTGCAGGTTTAGTTTCTACTTTTGGAGCTGGGGTAGGTTCTGGAATTCTTTGCCCACCTTTATCATAGCCTTCCCATCTTTGACCTTTTGAAGCACCTGCAAAAGCTTCACGACCTTGTTGTTTTGCTTCTATTCGTTCACGTTCTTCAGCTGATCCAGCATGTTGAATTGCACGTAGGTTATCACGTTCTTCAACTTTTTTTTTATGTACTTCTACTAGTGGGGCCATCCAGCCGCCGCCACCTCTTGATCCTCCCATTATTTCTTACCTCTTGTCTTTTTAGATTTTTTTTTGTTTTTTTCTTCTTCTTTCCATTTCTCACCTTCTTCGTTAAATGCTTTCCGCCGTTTCCAATCAGGAATGTACTCAGATCCTATAGTACCTGCTTGTGATAAACTGAAATTTGTTGTTTTTGGCATTGTTAATTGTAGATAAAGTTAAGGTTTTCCGTAATTGTGTTGGTATTTCTGTTCCCAATTAGCGATATTACGCACTTCATGAGCCACTTTTTCGGATGTTCGTGTCCGGCCTAGTCCTGGTAATGACTGATCATCAATCAAGTTATTTAGGTCCAGTTTCGTTATATCAATTTTGTTTTTTTTAGCGTAGTTTGTTAAGCTCTTTTGTACTTCCTTTAAAGTTATTTTCTTGTTAAAATACTTTTCCCTCAGCTGTTCAATAAAAGCTTTATGTTCAGGAAGATCGAAGTCGATAAGAGCCACCTTATCCCGTAGATAATCCGGCTGCTCAAATCGTAATTCTGCAATCTTTTCTTGTAACTTGTTTACAATAGGTTTCCGTGCTTCTTCACGTTTTTTCAGCTCAGCTTCAGTTTGATTCCTTAGATTTTGAAGCTTTGTTTTTTCAGTACCAGTAGCCTTCTTACTTTGAATTGTTAAGCTTTTTAATTTAGTACGTAATTCATAAACTGGTGCAGTGTGGTTAATATAATCATTTCTAAACTTCTCAGGTACAATGTCCCAAACTTTCATTAGATATCCAGCTTCTTCAGTCATTAGACTAGCTATTTCTAATTGTTGTCTAAAGGACGTCATCAAAGTATTGATATCATTTGTATTTTTAATTTCAGTTCGTAAATTATCTAATACTTTTTTTGTAGGATCAAGACCTAATTTACTAAAAGTTTTATGAACACCAGCTTGATGAATAGGTTTAGGTAATTGGATCAATGCGTCTAATCGATCACCTAATGCCATGCCGACTGAATTAGCCATATAATGCAAATTCAACAAATCCGCTTTTGTGGCATGTCCGTCATTTATTAATTGTAGAAGACGTAATACATATTCGGATCCTAATGTTTTAGAAAATTTATGATGATATTCTAATGGTAAAAGTTTTTTTACTCGATCAAGGTATCGATTATATCTTTGTTTAGCTTTTACATCCTGATAAATCCTTTCACCACCAAAAGGTCCAGTAAATATACTACTTGCTCCTGCATCACCTAATACTTTATCTGGATCTCTACCGCGATTTATCGCTTTTTGCATTCTATCTAGTATTGGCTGAATTATTCTATCTAATACAGCAATTTCTTTCGCAACATCAATGCCTTGAGGTATATAATTATTATTCTCATTAACTAATGGTTTTGTTTGATCTAGATCCAGTGCTTTTTGCTGCAATCTACCAGCTGTATACGCTTGACTTCCTGTTCCAATATCAGCAACCTCCTTCGGTATTTCCGGTACTGTACCTGGAGCTCCTAAATTTCTTTGATCGAATATATCGCTTATTTGAGTGCCTCCAGTAGGCATCCTTTGTCGAGGAATACGAATTTGAGTTGGTGCCGTTGATGGGTGTTGATATAATGATCCACCTTTCTTTATAGCTTTTGGAACTCGTGTATTAACAAGTGGACTAGTTTTCTTAGGTAGATCCAATAGGTGTCTAAATGCCTGATTAATCGGATTACTTGCCATAACTTTAACCTGCTCTTACAACAAACTTATCACTTTTATTAACAGTTTTTATTTCTCTTACTTGTTGTAATTGATCTCTATACTTTTCACGATTAACGTGTTGTTCTAATTTTTTACTTTTAGGAACATTAATCATGCCCTTTTAGCTCCTCCTCTAGCACGATTGATTTTCATACTCTCAGATGTCCATTTACCATTCTTTTTAACAACATCTTTATTAGTACCTTGAGTACCTAAAGCTCGTTGTGCTTTCATATGTTCACGTTGGTAAGATTTCGGTTTATCATACTTACCACCATTACTATTATCTTTACTATGCTTAGCTCTAGATTCAGCATTTTTAGCATAGAATTTAGCCGTTTTACCACGCTTACTAGGTTTAACGCTTCGCGCCATACATCCTCCGTTGGACTAGTTCAGGGTTTACTTTAGGCATAATCTTATTTAATTTATCAAGAGGATTACCATCATACGCAACTCCACTAACGTCATTAGTTTTAAGCCAGTCACAAGCTGCTTTTAAATCTTGTGTGGTAGCAGTACCACTCTTTACTCGCTTAAGGAATTCATCAGTTACAAGATTGTGGAGTTCATTAAATTGTTGTTCAGTGGCTTTTTTCATGTTATGCTTTGTTTCCTAAATTATATCCACCAGGTAGTGGTTTCTTCTTGTTTGCCTTTCTTTGATGAGGAGTTAATCCTCTATCTGGATCTGGTTTATCTGAGTAATGATAATACCCTCCAGGAGGATGAGGATTATTTGGACCATAACCTTTATGAAATTCGCTTGCTAAATTTTTGTTTTTGTCAGCCATTTATTTTTCACCAGGGAATAATGCTAGTTTCACCATAGCAACTGCTTTGTCATCTAATGTATTTTCAGTGGATGAAACCAGTCCTTCGAGTAGATCAACAATAAGTTGTTTTACAGCGGTGGACTTAATGAATGCGAATAGAATTGGTTTGATTAATACGATCATTTTCTTTTAAAGGGGTTAGGGAACCAAAAAGATTTCTCTTCTGGTTCAGTGGTTTTAGGTTTAGGAGTTACTTTATTTCGTTTAGCAACTTCTTTATTCCATTGTGAGATAGGAATAATATCTTGACACATAGTATAGACCCGTGTCCCAGGTCTTATCATGAAGCCTTTTTGTTGCAGTTCAGCGCACTTCAGTGCCCGAACTAACTCGTAGTCAAGGCGCATTTTCTCTTCTTGTCTCTTACCAATAGCCTTACATTGTTCAACAATAGCACCATCTAGGGGGATCATGAAGTTAATCTGACCACCCCAATTCTCACCAAGTGTATAACCTGCTGGATGCATGCTTCCGTCTTTATCAACGTCCCAAGGTTTGACATGATTCCCCATATAGAATGGGGACATAGTCATTGTTGCTCCGTTACATGAGATGTTTGGTCCAAGGACTTGGCGACTCGGAGCACCGTTATTTTGGAATTGGACGGCTTGGTTGGTAACATTTCCAGTAGCTGCAGCCACGGGATTGGATGTGTTATTGGTTTCTCCCTCTGCTGCATAGACTGGTCCTCCTATTGTGAGAATACTGATAATGAGACTGTAGTGGAAGTAGTTTCTATTTCTCTGTCTATTTCTATTTTTTCTACTATTTGACTGGCTGCTCTGTCTACTATTTCTAATGAGAAATCTGAGCCAGCTGTTGTTATTGTAAATACTGAATCTGAATCCGCTAT
>VTLG01009919.1_pt1 | contig 15893 bp, 13 predicted proteins | sample 4694571 | NCBI WGS metagenome assembly VTLG01 (sample SAMN12604809, study PRJNA352737) | marine metagenome | biome: ENVO:00000447; feature: ENVO:00000209|ENVO:00000569|ENVO:01000036; material: ENVO:00002151; isolation source: viral sequences binned using virsorter ...
CTGCTGATATGTTTCCAGTAGCGTGTAAGTTTCCATTTATATTAGTATTACCTATTACATTAATGTTACCTGTGCCATTTGCTCTAATGAACAAATCATTGTTTGTATTTGTATTTTCAATATGATTATTATTAATTTCTAGATCGCCTATCAATACTCTGTTACCTACAATAGTATTGTCAGCTGTAGCTATGCTAAATTCTTGAGCAGATGTAGAAATAGTATTTGTAGAACCATTAAGAGTTACATTTCCAACTTGGAAAGTGTTATTTGTTATTTCTAGATCTGTTACACGGGCAACGCCGTTAATGTCTAATGGATATTGAGGTGATGTTGTCTTTACGCCGATCCTGCGATTTGTTACATCTAAATATAAAAGGTCTGTCTCAAAGGCCAAGTCCACGCCGTTTCGCGTAAGATTCGACTTTAAGAGCTGACCGGATATGCGACCAATTGCCATGTCTACTCCTCAATACGGGGATCCTGTCCCTCTAGCCCGATTTTCAGCATGTGCTCTTTGCCGGCTAACCACAGTTTGTACTGCAACAGCTTGGCCTGCTCTTTGTTGCATTATACTTATTTATGTATTTTTTGGATTTAATCTAAGATAAGGTTGAATAAGTAAGCTAATTCTTCAACATCGCCTTCTAGTATACTTTCAACTTCTCCTGCCGCATTTATCCAGTTTGTACCATTCCAAGTTTCTACTCTTTCTAGTTGTGTATTATACCTGGTGTTACCAATTTCTGGGCTTGTAGGGCGTTGAGAAGTATCTCCCAAAGGCGGAATCATACCGTTGACGTTGTCAAATTTTAAGAAAGCATTTCCGCTTGTGTTTGTCAAATTAAATATAAAATTACTGTTAGAATTATTGAATAGATTGCTTTCTTGGAACTGTAAATCTCCAATTACAGTCTTTCCTGTGCCGTTAGATTTAAGCTGAAATGTACCATCTTGTTCATCTGTAGAAATAACATTTCCGTCTATAGATAGTTTATGGTCTGAACTAAAACCTCCACTTTCTAATAATATACCATTAAGCACATGATTTGTTTGACCATTGGTAACGAATTGAAATTGATTATTAGCTAGATTTAAATATGTATCTCTATCAGAATCGTATATTCCTTCTAAACTTACAGCACCACTTGTAGCTGTTCCTTCGTAAGCACTAGAATCAGTATTATATCGTATACCTCCGAGTGTTGCTGGACGTTGAGCTGTTTCTCCTGTAGGAATCTTTACATGTCCTGTAGCAGAAAATTCCAAATTTGTGCTTGGAGAAAATACCAAATCTCCTGTTTCACTTGCGACTATATTTGTTTTAAAAGATAAATTATCTATTTTAACTTTACCTGAACCAGAGCTTACAAATTTCAAATCTGCGTCTGATACATTTGTACTAATTGTGTTATTTTCTAATGTTAAAATATTGACATTTGCTTTTTGTGTATGTACTTCTTTCCATCTAGCTGTTGAAGTTCCTAAGTCTCCTGCTCCTGCTAAAAATGATGACCCTGCTGTGAAACCAAGATGTGTCCAACCATTTGTGTTTGCTAGTATGAATCTATCTCCTTGTGCTTGAGATACATACGTAATTTTGATAGCATTTGTTAAGCCATTTTCATTGTGAGATGAAAGAGTAAGTCCTGGCACATTTAAATTTCCTATTCCAGTGAAATAGTTTCTATCCTCTTCACTAACGGCATTGTAAGTATATGTTATACCATTTGCTGTTAGTGTGTATGTTTTAGGATAATTAAAACTTGGATCACTAATTGTTCCAAGTAAAACTAAAGCACCGTCTGCTCTGCCAGGAACAAAATCTTGACTAATTGGTGTGTTGAAATCTACTGTATCGGTTGGAGCGTCACCTATTGTGTTTAGAGCACCGTCAATTACAAAATTTCCTGTTGTGGTTACGCTCGGCATAGTCACGTTGCTTTGGAAATTTATTGTTCCGGCACTATTAAGATTTAAATCAGATCGTGTAGTTTCTACAGTATTACCGTTAATAAAAATATTATCTTGTGCTATCTGTCCAGGAGTAATTGTTACAGTACCACTAGCATCTTTGATTCTTACTGTTGAATTACTAGCGAAAATGCTTTCTATATCAAAACTTGTTCTTTCGTTTTCTAAGTCTACAAGAAAATTGGAACCTACTCTGTAATTTCCTCTTTGATCTTGTGTCGTATAATAAACCTTAGCATTATTTGTTTTTACAACTTCGTTAGCTTGAATAGTCAAGGTGTTATCATTTGTGACATCTTTTCCTGAACCTATGTAAGCAAAGTTATGATTAATTAGATAAGCTATATTATCAACACCGTCAGCAACAAAGCCTTTGTTGCCATAAACATTAGCACTTGCGATACTTCTAAATTCACAACCATAAGCAGTTGTGCTATCTGGTTGTAGTCGTCCTGTGCCTTGCTCTAATTTAATACCGGTTTCAGCAAAGTAAGTAAAACTGTTTAACCATTCAACCCTGACTCCGCTTTTAGCAGTCAAAGCAGTAACTCCTGGAGTAATAAAAGTTACAGCATGGAAAAGCATACTAGCAGATCTACTATTTTGTATTGCTTTAGATCCGTCTACTATCGCTCCTCTTCCAGCGTCTCCCGAAGCATATCCTCTTGGATCACTTGCTGATGTTGTTGTACCTTTTGTGATGACTGTACAGTTTCTGATGTAAGGAGATCTTCCTATTTCTTGATTAACTATACCAATGTTGTAATTATCAACAAAACTAAAAGCATAGCCTTTATCATTTCCGCTGTCATAATAAAAATCTTTTACAGTTAAATTTTCTATAGTAACATCTGAATTAAGTTTAAAACAATCATTACTCTGTGTAGCTGACGTAGGAATAATTTCTACGTTTTTAATATTATCACCTTGTATAGTAACGCCTTTTGGAACTACTAAAGGAAATGCTTCTTGATACACACCAGGATAGATATAAATTAAATCACCGTCTGTAGCAACGCTTAACGCCTTTGTAAGCGTGGCAAATGGTCCGCCTGGGTTATTACCGTCATTAGTATCTGCTCCGTTATTATTGGAAACAAAAATAATTCCAACGTCTTTTGAAACTTCAATACCTTGATAAATCAATCCATTAGCTTGTACTGTATCTGCTACTAAGTTATTAACATTAATTCTAAATCTTTTTGCTCCACCTGTGCTATCATCGTCTTTTCCTATATGAAAAACATTGTCTAAATCAGGAACAATGTCGCTATGAAAATCACTTAAAAATTGTGCACTATCTGTAGAATCATCACCTATTGTAATAGACGATCCGCCGTATGTTATATTGCCTGTAGCATGTACATTACCTGTTACGGTTAAAGTTCCACCAGTAACAAGTTGTAATTTTTTTGGAGCACTTCTTGGAAGATTTGCTTCAATGTATGCTTTTAGTTTATCCGGTCTAGGATGATCTCCTAATGTTCTTGTTGCTGGAAATGCCTGACCTCCTCCATAAGCAGTATTCAAAGTTCCTGTTTTTAAAACATCATCAGCTAAAATATTTCCATCGTTATCCCAATCAAATACTTCAAGTTCTTCCGCTGAGAATGGACTACCTCTAAGCCTAATGCTTTCGGCAATATCAGAAAGTCTAGTGCCATCATTTGGTGGTGAACTAGCAGAATTTATAGGGCCAGGCCACCAATAGTTTCCATAATTACCGTTTGTGTTCCAAGCTACTGTTTGTCCGTCATATACTTCAGATCTAATACCTATATTTCCGTTAGTTTGTAATGCTTGTATACCGTCACCCTTTACAGCAAAATTGTAACTTCCTAAACCTTTAGTAGAAATAAATCCGTCAGGGTGTGTTGATTTTAATGTTACGTCACCACTAGGAGTAGATATTCCTGATGATGCTAACGTCAAATTACCAACAGAAATACTGTTGCCGAATATGATGTCAGGATCAGAACTACCAGAAGATGTCCTTAGTGTTCCGTTAATTGTTAAATTTCTTGGTGTTGTAGTTGTATTAATACCGAGAGTATTATCACGCTTTACAACTAGCAAGTCAGTATCAAATGCTAGATCAGCTAATTCTCTTTGTAAATTGTCTTGTAAGAGTTGACCGGCTATGCGGGCTACTTGTACCATATTATTTCCCTCGATTCTACAAGTGTATTTATTGTATTACTTGTCGAAGTTATGTAGCACTTGTACAGGCTTACCTGACGGCACCGGAGTGCCAAAAACAAGATACCAGCCTGCGGCATATGGTGCGCCTGGTCCTGAAGAAGGATTTTGTACTAAGGTATAGTTTGTTGTGGCTAATTGAAATACGTTTTCAATAGTAACTAGAATATTGTTTTCTGAAATAGGCACTGGATAAAAACTATCTCCTGAATCTAGTGGACCAAATGTAGTTTCAGTTCCGTCTCCGTTACCTAGGTTTTGTTGTGTGATTGTAATAGGTTCTTTAAATCTTATAGGCTTCCAAGCACTATTTTGATATACTTCAAAGTTACTAACATCGGTGTTGTATCTAAGCATACCTTCTGCTGGCACAAAAGGTCTTGCATTTTGATCACCTTTTGGAGGAATAAATGCTCCTGTTGTGTTTAATTCTGCTAATCCTAAAGCATCAATGTTCAAACCTTTAGTGTCCGAATTGATTCCTCGAGATGTTCTTTGTGCTTTGATAAATCTCATTATACTTCCAAATAACTAACTGTCGCGGCTAAGTTTGCCGGAGATTGAGAAACAGCAATAATTCTGTCTCCGCCCTCTAGCACAATTTTCTCGGTATCAAAAGTAAATGTATCAGCACCTGCTACTACCAAATCGTTAAGTATTTGGTTAGCGTTTGGATCAGCGTTACCTTTTGCTTGTCCATTAGGCACTAGATGTAAATCTACTGAAGTATCATTGCTTCCACCTGTGTCAGCTGACGCTGTGTTACATAATAACAAGGTAGTGATTGCGTATCTACTTCCGTTCGGCACCGTTAAGATTGTTGTATCTGTTAACCCGATTTTTTTATTTACAATCGCCATATTCTTTCCTTAAAATAACATGCTGTAAAGCAATGATCTATTAGTACTTATCAATTCATCTTCGTGATCATACTTATTCTTGTACCAAACACCAGTCTTTCCTTTATCTGGATCTTTAGCATATACAGCGACATGAGTCGGTGAGTAAGCTACTGCTGAACTATCGTCCTGTATAGGTAGTTTAAGTAAACCATCAATTTTGACAAAAGGACTTCCATTGCTACTTAATGTTAAATCTGCTCCACTTGCTGTTGTTGTGATTAAATTATCTTGTAAACTGATGTTTTCTATTTCTGTTGAATCATTTTTGATTAATACTCTTTCATTACCATCCACAGTAAATCTAATAGCACTAACAGTTCCGTCTAAACTGTCGTCAAACAAGTTGACTGCTGTGTTGCCTCTAGCAACAGAAGTAATTTGAATAGTTTGAATACCTGTTGTAATAGCATCATCTACATATTTTTTATTTGGTATGTCATCGTCTTCAGTAACATTTGTCTCGTAATCTGCTGTACCACTTACATTAACAACTCCCGAACCACTGTTAATTAGGTACAGGTCTCCTCCCCCAGTGGCAATACTATTTGTGAGTATTCCTCTTATAGATCCGCTCATGTCTTTGAATGTCCATGTTCCGTATCTTACTGTTTGACTTGCTGGGTCGTTATGTACTGTTTGTTCATCAAATAACAAAGTAGCATCGTTCTGAGAACCTCTGTCAATACGTATACCTGATGTGTTTAATGTTACTCCTGACCCTGTTTCTCCATCATTTAAAACAATGATATTATCTTTTAATGATAAGTCGGAAGAATTAACTGTAGTTGTTGTACCTTGTACAGTTAAATTTCCTGTGAGTGTAGTAGTACCCGTAGCACCTGTATCAAGAGTAATAGTATTCCCTTCTGCTACTCTTATAGTATAATTTCCAGTGTTGACGTTTAAGTTCTTTGACATGTTTTTCCCTAAAATTGGGGGGCGTTAACCCCCCAAGTATTATTATGCGTCTTCTGTAAAATCGTCGTCGTCTGTACCTGACAATGTGTTATCATCACCAGCTTCTTCCATTCTAACGATTCCTGCCGCCGCTGAACCTGTCAATGCATACTGTAATGATTGTCCGTTCAATGCGTTTGATCCAGTAGCACTTGGTTGTGCTACAGTAACTTTGCGTCCAGCAATTTTGCTTACGCCATAAGTTTCTGAATCAGCACCTTGTACAGAAATTGACATTTCACCTGATGCCAAAGCCGCAGGTAGTTTACCTGTTGCTAATGTACAGTCAAATGTTCCAGCTGTACCAATTTCTTCAACGCGGAATTTTTTTGATCCTAGTTGCTTTACGATAAAACCTTCTTTAACTGCTGAGCCGTTGTGAAAGTTTACTTTGATTTCGTTTCCTGAAGCTGTAGGACCTGTGCCTGCTACTCCAAAAAGCCTTTTATTAAGTGGTCTTCCCATTTGTTTTCTCCTATTTAGAAGTCCGATGCGGGTTCTATCCGCTACGCTGTGGGTTACAGCATAAGTCCGCCTCGCGGCTCGCTATCTGACACAAGTATTTATCACAAAAGGAAAAAGGCATACAAGAAAACTTGTACACCTTTTAAGAACATAAGCAAATGTAGGGAGGACTCGGTTATACCTCCAACCCCTCGACCGAGATGCCATTCTCAAATCCAGGGAACCTACTTCCGCTCGGTAGAGCGATGTGACTCAGCGTATTTCTACTACCAAGCCTGGGTACCACCCCTAAGCAGTCTAGTTCGACACTCTGGTAAATGCCTCTTCCTAGCACTACATACAAAACCTAGCTATGATTTTGTAGCTTATGTAAACAATATAACAGAGAAAAAAGCATTTGTCAACACTTTTTTTAATCTTTTTTTACCAAAATATTTGGTCATAAAAAAAGGGCGACAAAAGCCGCCCTTTTTAAATCTTCTAGTCTAAATTAGCTAAATGAAACGTTAGCTTGGTTAGTTGAAATATCAACTTTACCAAGGTAATCCGCCGCATTTCCTAATGAAGAAGCCACGTTAGATAGCTCAACATATCCGTATCTAGTCATGAAAGACACAACTGGTTCGAATGTTGATGGATCTAATACAACGCCACTTGACATTAGCGGGATATATGGACAGTAGAATGCTGGAGCATCTGACTCGCTTGAGCCTTTGTATCCAACAAGTACGTCTGCTGTATCTGCCGCGTATGCGTCTACGTATACTTTCATAGCACCGTTAAGTGTTCCAACCATTTTAGTATTAGTTGGAGCTTCGAAAGTACCTTCTGTTGTTCTTGCGAACGCTGAAGTTGTAGCAGACTGTAGGATGGTTAACGTAAATGGTGATACCACCGCATAGTTACCAGCGCCACGTCTTGTTCTAGCCGCGATTAGGTTTGCTACTCTATTGATTTGAACAGCAAGTGCCGCATGTTCGTCACCAACAAATGTTGCTGTACCACTTACAGCCGCTTGGTTGTAAGTTTCTGCCGCTGTGCCTGCTAAAGTACGTAGAGATGCTAGGATCTCTTGATCGATTTCAGCAGTTATTTCTTGCGCCAATGCCGCCATGATCTCAGCTTCGATGTCAATGCCCTGTTGAGCTTGTGCATCTTGAGCCGCTTCAAAAGTCCATCTAGCTGATAGCTTTCTGGTTTTTGCTTCGACTGTTTGCTTTAAGATCTGGATGCTTAGACGCTTACCAGCCGCACCTTCAAGTGTAGCAGTTGAATCAGCTTTATCAGTTGATCCGCCACCTGAATAACCAACACCAATTTTGAATGGTGATAGTGCTTCTTCACCAGCAGTTACATCGTCAAATGCGTCTGCGTAGCGAACTCTTAATGTGTGGATTTGACCCACTGGTCCTGTCATAGGTTGTACACCAACTAATTCGTTAGCGATAACCGTAGGCATTACCCTTCTAATTACTGGAAGGATCACTCTGTTTAGCGTAGCAACGTTGCCTGCACTAGTTGCACCACCTGATGCGGCCTCAGCCAAGTACTTACGAGTGTTCTCTAAAGTTGCACTCATAACTGACTTTTTATTGCCTTCAAGGCCTTCTAGAAGTGCAGTCTTTGTATCCTGCCAGCGACTTTCTAGTAGTTCTGACATGTTTTTCTCCTTAGTTTAATCCTGCAAGTCTTCTAATATCAATTACATTATCTGTATTTGATTTGCTTGCATCTATGTCATTATTTTCTTTATTGCCTGTAACTTTTGTGCCTTCCGTCAACATCGCCTTAGTGTCCTTCGCTGGTGTGTCACCTGCTATTACGCTCGGTATGTACTTGTCAAACTGTGACTTTAGTTTGTTTGTTTGTACAGATTCCAGCAAATCTGTCATTATTTCTTTTTGCTTCTTATTTAAAGGAGCAGTAAGTTCGCTAATGACTTCGGCTCTCTTAGCTGAATCTGCTATTTTAGCAATTTCTTGCTCTTTAGATTCAACTAGTGCTTTTTGTTCACTAGCTTGTACTTTAGCTTCTGCTAATTGCTTGTCCTTTAAGTCCACAACCTTCAATAGTTTTGCAGTTTCTGACTTCTCATTTAGATAACTGTTCGAATACTCATTAGCGAAAGATTCAAAAATCTTACGTCCAAAGTCGTTTCTACGAGCTGAATCAATGTCTTCTTTAAGCTGTCCAATCTCTTTCTTAAGTGATTTTTCAACTGTTTCTGCTACAACTGAAGTCGCATCCTTGATGAACTTGCCTTTAACTTTAGCTAGATGTTCTTTGGCTTCACGTACTAAACGTACCTTTGTTTCTGCCAAGTCTTTTTTGTCTTCATAGAACTCTGCGATTTCTTTTGATAAAGAATCAACAATAAAATCTTCAAGTCTTTGGAACTTACCTGCCATAGCCTTCTGGTCTTCGTGCAATTCGCCTATTTCTTTACCTAGTTGTTCAACAACAAAAGTCTTTAATAGATCTGCGTTTTCACGCATAGCTACCGCATACTTTGCTCTTGCCTCAGCTAGTTTTTGACGATCGTCACTAAACTCAGTGATCTCCGCTGTAAGTCTATCTTCAAGCATTTTATCAATAGCTTCCACCATTGTTTGCTTGTCATGCTCGTACTTCTGAGCAAACTCTTCACGAAGTTCTGCTGTAGCTTGTAAGCGGTTTTCATTAACCTTATCGTTCCAAGCCTGTTCGATTTCTGCTCTGATTTCCTCTGAAATTGCGTTGTTTTCGAAGAGATTTTTCAGTGCATCTAACATTTTGTTTCTCCTAATTTTTGAGCCCGCTAATAATATTTACTAACGAGTCCTTTAGATACTTTTGTGCCTTTTCATCGCCCTTTAATTCGCGAGCCAAATTGAATGCCTTGTAGCCATGTTTTGTATTCATCAAGTGTTCGTAAATGGGAGTTGGATATGCTCCCGGAGCACTTGGTTGTGCGACACAGTCAACAGTTATAATTTCAAACTCGCTGACTTCTCCGCTTCCGTCTTCTTTTACATTGCCAGATCCCCTAGATGAGACACCAATTTTAACGCCGTTATTAATCATTGTTGAAATTAGTTGTCCCATCGGAGTTGGAATGACTTTAAGTTTTCCGTAACCATTTGGTCCGTCCATCCACATTTCAGTAATCATGTGTGATACACGATCCAGGTTAATGTTGAGTCCTTCGGGATGATCTACCTCACCAAGCACACTATATCCGCCTTTGATCTGATCGTTGAGCGTATTGACAGCTCTACCGATCTCTGTAACAGGATATACACGCTGGTTAGCGTTCCTTACACCACCCTGGATACAAATACCTTTCAAGTACAGGTCCTTACCACCTGACTCGTTTTCGGCATGCTCCACGACCATCTTCGCTTGGTCGAATGATAGTGTTTCAGTTAAAGTTAACATCTACCCTTATTCCTCAGTTTAGGAGCCGATTGGTGATTTTGCATCAGCACCTGTTTCGCCTGCGCCTTTTTTCTCAGCACCGTGGCCTTTGGCTTGGTTATATGCTGGAGCTTTAGCGTTTCCTGGTACATTAACATTTCCCATATTGTCTTCTTTAGGAGTCTGTCCTGAACCTTTTGTGTCACCTTCGCCGCCTTGAGCTATGTTACTTGCTGTTCCACCCATGTTGTTAGCACCTGCTACTGGGCTTTTAGCTTTGTTGTCTTCGCCTTTTGGCATAGCAACTTTATTAACATACTCACGCATAATTTCCTGTTGAGACTTTTTGCCTTCATAAGCTGGCTCCATGTCTTCTACAGGAAGTTCTTCACCGCCAAGTTCGGAAGTAGGCTCAAATGCCTCGTCTTCCTTCTCTTCATCACCCATGTCCATGTCAGCGGCATCATCGTCACCACCTTCATCGTCACCTTTGTCAGACATCATTTTTTCAAATTCTGCCTTTAGGTCATCAAGAGCATCTTCTAGGTCAACAACTCTGTCTTCGATTTCTTCGTCGTCGCCTTTATCCATATCACCTTCTTCGCCATCGTCTTCCATGTCACTCATCATGTCGTCCGTTGCGTCACCGCCCATTGGGTCAGCTTCTGGTGTAATTTCTCCAAAGTTTTCGTCAGTCTTTTCATCTGTAGCTTCTTCTACATCTTCATCTGATGCTTCATCTACTTCTTCGTCTGATGCTTCATCTACTTCTTCGTCTGATGCTTCATCTACTTCTTCGTCTGACTGTTCTTTAACTTCTTCATCGTCTGAAGCTTCATCGACTTCTTCGTCGCCAGCTTCCTTCATATCCTTATCGTCTTTTTTCTTCTTTTCATCTTTTTTGTGAGATGCTTCGTCGACTTCTAAGTCTTTTAAATCATCTTCTAGCATATTTTCATAAATGCCACGTGATTTTTCGATTACAAACTCGTGAAACAATGATTCCGCTCCATCGCGATCATTGTTAACTAATTTTTCGAGCATTTGCTCTAGTTTTGATTGATCTGCCATTTTGTTTCTCCTGTCATGTTAATGGTGTAAGGCTGTCAGTAATATTTACACTTTTCTTATAAAATACGTGGAAAATGGTGTCAAAACGGGCTATTTTGACATCCGAATGTTAAAAATCGTAATATCTCATAAATTCACTTATTGTTATATGAGATAAATTGCCAACTTTTTTAAGTTGCTTTGGTACAAAATCGTCATTGTCTTCAACTATTCTTATAAACTTAGTACCCGCATGTGCTTCGCAAGTTGACGCTGTTTGCCGTTCCCAATTACCAAAATATGTTGCTGGTTCTCCAGATTTTTTGTAATTGTGTGTACCGGCGTACAAATTATTTACCTTCGTACGCTGTCCTTTATCATCTAATTTACCGTGAAAATCAAACCCTAAAATATAAATTGTATCGTGTTTATGTGTGCTTGCCAACCATAATGCTGTTGGTCCTGAACTCCAACCTTTACTAGGCTGAAAAAAATTAAATCCTTGAAATCCGTGAAACTGTTTATTAGGATTAGTCCATACTTCATTTTCCATTTGCCATTTGTGTTGATTTATTTCTAAAATCATTTTTACATCAACAGCAACTAGATAATCGGGTCTATAATGTCTGAATACAGCATTACAAGCGTATACTTTACCGTAGTTCTTTAATGCGTAGAGATCAATATTTTTACGGCTTTCGCCATTACCTATTACGAAAGCAACAGTCATTTAAAGGCTCCTTATACTTCAGGTTGTGCCGCAACGCCGTACATCTGACGTATAAATTCTAGTTCCTTTTCTTTTTCTTCTTCGTGGAATTCTGCGGCTCGACGAGCCTTATTGATCATTTTTAAAGTAAGGCGTGTCTTCCTTGTATCATCTCGTTTGACAATACTTTCGTCATCAGTTGGATCGTAGGACTTGTCCTCGACTGGTTCAAAGGTTTGTTTATCAAAATAAAAAAATTCACGCAGTATCATGTAACTATTTATGCCGTAGGTGTTTCCTCGGCTCCTCCCAATGCTGTGTCAGTTGGTGCTCCTGTTGTATCAGTTGCTCCCGCATCAACCGTTGGATCTGTGTCATCCGGTGCTGTATCTTCTGCTCCGGCAATATCAGCATCAATGCCTGCTCCACTTACACCGGCTCCTCTCATTTCGCCACTTGCGTTAGTAGGCATTGTAATATTTTCCGCATTTTCTTCTCTCCACAATCTTTCGTTTTCTGCTACCTCAGAATCACTTAGTCCAAGGAAACGTTTCATGGCATAGCGATTACTTACAAATGGTATTGCTTGTATTTGAGCAAAAGTGCCTATTCTTTGGTTATCTAATTCACTTTGTCTATAACTTGCGAAGTTTTGCGGAGTTTGAAAAATAATATCAAACATAGCAACGTCAATGTTTACACCTTTTTCTAAAAGATATCTTTTGAACTCTTGATTGAATACTTCTGCTACTAAGTTTTGTAAACGCTCACAGTATTTGTTGAATCTTAATTCTTGGATAAAAGCTGTTCCTACTCTTCCGTCATTGAAAGAACTTTGTCCTTCGTCCTGTGCGGCCGCAGGTAAGTATGAACTTGGAATACGTAGTCCTCTTACAAGTTTATTTGTAAAATACTTAAGGTCATCAATTTCACCTAAGTTAGTACCGCCTGGTAGTGTTTCAACTTTTGAGCCTCTTCCTTCTGCTGTCTGCGGAAAGAAGTAGTCTTCATTTGTAGATAATGGATTGTAAGCACTATCGATTACTGATGTGCCTCCACCAGTTTTTGACGGAATACGTCTCTGATGGATTTCCGTTTTAACACGTTCTACGAACTGCATTGCCAAGTGTGATGGCATGTTACCTACATCAACATAAAAGACTCTTCTTTCCGGAGCTCTTTGTGTTCTGTAAATAATGATAGCGTCTTCAAGTAATTCTTTTTGTTTGTATACTTTAAATATACCTTCTAGCAAACTGTTACCAAATGGAGCATTATTGTCTAAGCCCTCAGATAAACTTAGATGTACCATGTGTTCTGCGGAAATTGCTACTTCTTTAGATTTGTCTATTCCAAATCTTGAATTGCTACTTTGTGTTGAAGTGTTACCAACCATACCCCTAACACCGCCTGTTAGATAACCGTCGCCTCCTCCGGTAACATTTCCATTAGTTGTATATGGGGTTGTAGCAACCTTATCAACAAAATTAAGATTGATATCTTTAACAATATATTGTTCAGGCTTCTTGCCTTCTGATTCATTTACAATAATGCTTGATACTTTTGCTGGATCTACATGAAACCAAGTCTTTGTTTCAGGATCTCTAATAAAAAAAGCATCTCCGTATTTAAAAACATTTCTTACAATTTTAAACATTCTAGTTTCAAAATTGTTTTGTCTATGCCATTGCTGAAGATATTGTTCAATTATCTTTATTTCACTACTTGTACCTTGCTGTTTGAAATCAATTTGAAAGGAAGTTTTGTTTGTAGCGTTAAGCTGTGTACAAAATTCTGCTAAAATATCAAGAGCCGCATTTACTTCAGAGTCTTGATCCATTACATTATATTGTCCGTAACGTTCTACTCTGTTCGGCGCACCTGTGTACACATCCGGTAAGTAACTTGAATAATTTGTTCTAGCAGGTCCTGGCTGTGAGCCTGACATACTTAATGGACTGTTAGATCCATCATTGTCTGCTTGTGTAAAATATCTTTTCCAACTCATTATTTTTCCTAGCCAAGCATATTACCATCTAGCTTCGCTAATAGCTTGTTCTGTTTCCTCATTAAATCATTTTGCTCCATCATCAATGTATTTAACGCAATAGTGCCATCTGTGACCACAGAATCGGCTGTTTCATTTATCTTATCTGTAATTGGTTTTACCTTTTCTACTTCGGATTCTGCTTCAGCAACCTGTACCGAAGTCGGTGCTTTGGCTTGTGTTTTGCTACTTCCAAACCAATTCATAGGATTCAAGGCTGAATTTTTAACCGAATCTGGAACCAAATTGCTAAAAAATGATCCTAAATCAAAATTTATTATGCCCGTGAAGAAATCCATAATACCTGACCAGACATCTTTGATGCCTTGTGTAAACTTGTCCCAACCCTTCATAACAAAATCTTTGATACCTTCCACACCAAAAGCCGCCACTGCCGTTGTAAGTGCGGCTATGACTGCCGTTCCTACAAGAAAAGCAACTCCAAAAGGACCCGTTATTATTGTTACTAACAACGTACTAAGAGCCGCTAATATTGCTGGGCCTTTTACTATTGCTATGATAGTTGCTCCTATTCCTGCCGCTACCAGTCCTCCCCATTTCAGCACTTCTGGAAGTATTTCATTTGTAAAAACCGCTCCAGGATCCTGTAAAAATCTTCCTGTAAAAGCAATTATATTTTCTATTAATGGTTCTAGTTTTTCAACAAACTGTGTAATTTTAGGAAGCATATCTGTTTTAAAATATTCGTAAGCATCCTTAGCCATTTTCAAACCATCTCCGGTCATCCAGTCCCAAATTCCTGTTACTGATTCTTTTAGAAATTTTAATCCATCGCCTTTCAAATAATCATATACACCAGAAAGGGCATCTAGTGCTTGATCAATATAAGGAGCCGCGGCATTTGCCAATGATCGAGCTTCCTCAATAGATGGAAGAAAGTTTGTTATGTCAGTTTTTAATTTTTGAAATATTTCACTGTTGAGTAATTGTTGTTGTATAAGTCCTGTGGCAGTTGCCGCCGCTTCTGCGAATTGAGATACTTGTGCTGTAGCCTCGTCTCGTGCTTCTTGTTCTGCCTTCACTGATGAATTGGTTCCTTCAATGGTTTCTTTTACTTTACCAAGTTCTCCAACCATAGTTACAAATTCGCCTGCCGCTGTACCTCCAGCCATTGATGCTTGTACACCAGCTTCTCCTAGTTGGTTAGCAAATTTCATACCATCATTTTTTACTTGAGCAAAGAAATTTCTACGTTCATCAGCTGTCATGTTTTGAATGTTCTGTGCTTCATTTCTAAATGTATCACTGTTTGCCATTAACATTCTGGTAAGAGGATCATTAGCAACTCCGTCAGCCATGTCTAATAAAGCCGCTTCCAGCTTAGGACTAGCAGTGGCCGCATCTTCCAAAGCTAACGCAAATTCAGGACCTAATCTGTTGATAGCCATTTGTCTTCTAATGTCAAGATTTTTTGCCTTCATTTCTTCTTCAAGCTGTTTTCTGCTCTTGCCTGATAGCTTGGCAATCCTATCTAGTTCTAAAGAATATTTTGCTGTACCATCAATCAATTGCTGATTTGTCATTCTGCTTGTTCTACCTGAAACATGCATCATTTCATTAAACGCAATCATATTTTCATTAAGTTCTTGTGTGGTAAAGCCCATTGCCATAAGTCGCTTGCCTGATTCGCCTTGTCTTAATTGTTTTGCTAGTGTAGCAAATTGTCTAGCACCACTTTCAACTGTTGGTCCAAACAATCTAAGTCCATCTCCACTTTTTTGTATTAATTCAGAAAACTGTTCAATTGGTATGGCCGCTTGTCCAGCCACTCTTACAATCTCAAACATATTGTTACCAAATGACGCACCGGTAGATGATAAATCTCTAAATAAACTTATTTGATTGTCAATAAGTCCTGAAAATGCTTGAAGTCCAGGAATTGGTATGTGTTGAGCAAAGTCAGTAAGAGTATTACCGCCTTTTATTATTTCAGCACCTAAGTTAACTACTGATCCTACAGTAGCACTTACGGCACTTGTAAGTAAATTAAGAATACCTCCAGCAAAGTTAGATAATTTTTTACTGAAAGTAGAAACAGATGTAGTTGCGCCATCAGTAGCCTTGCTAAAATTATCCAAATTTCCAGCGGCCTTGTCAGCTCCCCTACCAACTCCTCCAGCTTGACCTGCCGGACTGCCTACAGGGGATCTACCCCCTAAATTCTTAAGGATTT
>VTLG01016863.1_pt1 | contig 15893 bp, 41 predicted proteins | sample 4694571 | NCBI WGS metagenome assembly VTLG01 (sample SAMN12604809, study PRJNA352737) | marine metagenome | biome: ENVO:00000447; feature: ENVO:00000209|ENVO:00000569|ENVO:01000036; material: ENVO:00002151; isolation source: viral sequences binned using virsorter ...
ATCTAAAGCTAAATTAGCACTTGTAAGTGTGTTTTTCATGTATGGTTTGACACTTTGTGGGTTAGAATGACCTGTTACAGACATTATATTACCCATAGAAACACCTGCATCAACCATTTCAACTGTTCCCGTTCTACGTAGATCGGATAAACGTAGGTCATTAGGTAAATTAGCCTTTTGCATAATTTTCTTTGCTACTTTTGGCAGCCTATGCAGCGAATAAGGCTTGTAAGAACCTCGTATGGGTCTTATTTGAGGTGCTACGTACTCTTGGAAGCCAAAATCTTCTTTCTGCTGTATAAGCATCTCTCTCAAAGACTCATTTATAGGTAAAAATACCTCTGCTCTACGTTTAGATTGCTCTATATGTACTTGCGACTGCTCTAAATTTAAACTAGACCATTGCAATAAACGCATATCACCTAATCTTTGACACCAATCGTATGCCATATGTGCTATGATACCCACGTTACGTGTTTTAAAATCAGAATATGCTACATCTAGAAAATCTTTTACATTTTGTTTTGTCCAAACAGTTTTTCTGCTTTCAGGTTTTCTTTTCTTAACACTAGAAAATGGATTTTGTTTTATCTTCTCCATATTAACTGCATAGTTATATACTATTCTTGATACTGACATAATATGATTAGCGAAATGTACACCTCTATTACACCAGTAATCATATGCGTGTTTTGCTACAAGTGTAGTAATATTATTTATGGGTGTGTCACCTAATCTTTTATCTGAATTAGGTAACTTTGTGTTTAAGAGTCTGTTTAGAAGATATGTATAATGTTGTTTAGTTTCTAAACGTAAACTCTTGTATTCAAAGCATAAATAATATTCTTTTACTAAAGTTTTTAAAGTTATTATTGCCATATTAATATATACTTTCCCATGCTGTTTCATCAGATTGTAATACATAATCTCTGTACATAGCAGGTGTATCTGTTTCAGCATCTTTCTGTGGTGCAAACTTTAACGACTTGTGTAAGTGATGTAATAACTCCTCAAGCATAGCTACTTGTGATATAGTAATATCTTTACACTCCTCTATGTACATAATAGTTTCTTTTAATTTATTATGTAATCGTAAAAACTCCATTCGTTGTTCTTCCGTTACTAAAATATCTTTATTATCTAAATCTACTTTAAAAACATTATTTACTTTTTTTGTCATTATCTTTCTCCTTTTTTTTGTTAAGTTCGTTACGTATTCTTTCTAATCGTATTTTATTTTTAAGACTTCTTTCATTCTTTTTTCTTATCCACTCTTTAAAAAAATGCATATCATTATTATCCATAGTATACCTCTTTAAACCATGTAGGTCTTTCAGTATACTTATACCTTGCAAATCTAGCTTTGTCAACATTATAAAATGCACGATATGCTTTTATTGGGTAAAATTCATCTGTCTTGAGTTCATCTAACCCACTAAAACATTGTGGGTGTTGTGTTATCTGCCCTTTAGGTATTAAATCCATACCATTTAGCAGAGAGTTGTAGTGTTTCTTTGCTCCATGTATCCTACCATATCTACGTGTATATTCTTCTAACATATTATGATACAATCTAAAAGCAAACTTATAGTTTTTGTTACTTTCCATAGCCCATAATGTACAAGGGTGTTTCTGATGTACAGGCTTGTATAGGTTATGTTTATCTGCATAGTTAGGTGCAACATGCCACAGTGCAGTGCATAACATCTGTGCTTCTTCTAGTGGCATCTTAACTATGTGTTGATCACACAGAGACTTTGATATTAAAAATGGTGTGTCTTCTATAATAAATCTATTCATGTTCTCCCCCATTACCTCTACCTAGACCACGTTCTTTATACCAATGATCGAAGTAAGTTGATCTTCGTTTAGCTGTTTCGAATACGGCTACTGTTACTACGATAGCAAATATAAGTATTAAATGTATAATAGCAGTAAAACCAAATATCCACATACTACCTACCCACATAGAGAATGCTACACACCACATCCATGCAAGAAGCTGCATAACCATGTGTCTAACATGTAGGTCTTGTATGTTACTTAAAGGATTGCGTTTATAGTCCATAACTATATTCCAACAATCATATACTTTTTTCGATATACTCATAAAAATTATGCCCTTTCCTATTTTTCTTTGGTGGTATTTTATCATAAGTTATTTCACATTTACAAATGTAATACTCTTCTCCTAACATGTCAAGTATATGTTCAGTATTGTATGCTTTGATAAAAAATCTAATGTAATGTTCATCAACTAAATTTCTTTTTAATGATACGTAGTATCTATTCATCATCTATCTCCTCTAATTCATCTTCATAAAAAACCATAAAAAAATCAGGTTCATTTGGTCTATTGCATTTTAATGTGTAAGAATACATATTACTATATATTTTATGTATTTTAAATATATTTCCTTCTCCTAGTTGATCGTATGTGCCATCTTCCATAAAAGATACACCCTGAACTCTTGTACCTATTTTAAATTTATTACTCATAATTAATATCCCATCTGTAAAATATGTGGTCTTCTATTCTTGTTATATAAGTCTTGGTACTCGCCCATTCAGGTGTTACATAGTATGCATGGTAGTGTGTTGCACCCTCTACTAGATCATCCATATATAAATTACCATAGTATACACCATTAGCAACTGCAAGGGCTGTATCCCATGCATCTTTTTCTTTGGGTGTATCACTCTTGCCATCACAATACCAGCTAAACTGACATCTGTTTCGTATAGGAAAGTTAGGTTTCCATGAGTATGTAGGACCTTGTTCTACGACCTCACATATTGTGTCTGGATACCTTTCGTCATATACTCTGTTCATTACTACTTGTGCAACTGCAACTTGCCCTATAAAAGGTTGGTTCTTTGCTTCGTGATATACGTTAAGTGCTAGGCACAATATTGCTTCTGTTATAAACATTTTTATCTCCCATAGTTTATAAATTTAAGTTGTTGTTTAGTCTTTCTTTTTCTTTCTAATCTATACTGTTGTTTTACCCATTTATTCTTTGGTTTCTTTTTGATTGGTATTTTCTCGAATTGAGTCAGCATAATTCTTCTCCTTCTTTCTATTATATTTTTTCTTTGACGGAACTACTTGTGTCCTACGTCTTGATTCTAACATAGCTTTTGCTATAGGATTTACTTTTTTAATCATCTTTAATACCCTTAAATATATGTGCAATCATATCAACTGTCCACCCATTGCCTAACATTTTATATCGTTGTGTCTTTGAAACATGGTTTGTATAATTATCAGGAACAGTTTGTAGACGCTCACACTCAATAGGTGTCAGCTTTCTGTATAACTCTTTATGTACAACCACATTATCTTTTTGTACAGTGGTAAGACAATTTGATTTGTCTGCACTACTAACCTCTAATTGCTTTGTAAATGGCAACTCAAGTTGGTTGTCTTTACGTACACCATTTTCATCTAATCTACGATTAACAATCCTACCAATGGCAACTTTAGGCTGTCTATGCCCACCCTGCATAGTCGTAAGAGTGGGAGACTTCCCATTAGGTGAATATACTCTTTTGATTATATCATATCCTTTGATGTTATCTGCAACACCTACTTGTACTGGTTTCTTGACAAACGTAGGTATCTGTCCTTTCCACATAGACGCAGTAAGGCAATGTGCTTTAGGGTCATCAACAGACTTAACTAAATCACCTCTACGTCTACCACACCATGTATTGTTCAAATAGTTTGGTATATCTTCAAAAGGTAAGTCTTCTAATATGTCTTTGATAACAATACCTTTATCCTTTATTGGTGATATAGGTATCTGTTCATACTCTAATGATTCATTCAAGTATCCAAACCAATATAGTCTGTGTCTGTTTTGTGCAGATACATCAGCAGAGTTCATTGCTTGTGGTGAAAAACCCATGTACTTTGTGATAACATTTTCTGACTCTTTCTTCATGCGAACATTTTCTAGTAGCACATACTTTGGTTTTAGTTCATCTCGTAAACGTATAAACTCGAAAAATAACTTACTGCGTGGATCGTCAAAGTTTAGTTGTTTACCTGCAAAACTAAAGCCTTGACATGGTGATCCACCCATGAGCAAATCAATACCACCAAAAGGTAGTCGTGTATGATCTACTTTTGTAACGTCACCTATCTGTATTGTGTTAGGGTAATTAGCTTGTGCAACCTTGATAGCGTACTTATCAACTTCAGATGCAAAGTATGCATCATACTTTATACCTGCTTTGTTGAGGGCTATCTGTCCACAAGACATACCATCAAATAAACTTAATACATTCATAACTACTTCTCCTGTTCTATTGTTACACTTATATCCCATGAAAATCCACAATGCTCAATACCCATATCAACTAAAGCATCTTGTATGATCTCGGATATAACACTCGCATCATTACTGTTTATATGTTTATTAAGTGCATCTTCATCTACATCAGATACAATAATTTCATCATCACTAAAAGTTTCTACTAACACATTATCCATTTACTTCTCCTCTATGTACACTCGCAAGTGTGTTGATTGTTCTATGTTTTGCCCATAAGCAGTAACACCAGTACCTTTGTACTCTTCTTTAACGTGTTGTCCTAGCACACGCATCTTGTATCTACTTCTATTAAAATACTTTTTCATATCGTCAAGAGTTCTTTGACCATCACAATCGTTTGGTATCTCACTAAATACATAACGTGGTGCAGTAACTTGTGTCCAAGACTTCTTCTCTAATAATTCATGTAAGGCTTGATTACGTTCTTTTAAACTAGATACCTCACTCTCCAGTTTTGTAATCATGTTTGTTTGAGCGACAGATACTTCTAATCCTTTATCATACTCTGTATCTATAAGATTTTGAAATGCCCTAATAACGTGTACAAAGTCCATTTCTGCAATAGGTATTTCTTTTCCATTGTTTTTTGTATACGTATCTAGTTTGTACATATCTCTAGGTAATTTACCTTCTGAATTACCCTCAATACATTCTAATAATTTAATTAGCTTTTTAATCTTCATGTTTTTCTCCTATTAAATGAAGTATGAATTCATACCTTGATTATAGTTTGTGTATGACAAAACCACTTGTATCTTTTTTGCCACTACCTTTTGCAGACAGCCATACTGCAACACCTTGAGGGTCAAGAAAACGTAGGTCATCTTGATCGCCATCAATACAATCCAATCCCTTGAACTTTTTGGGCATGGGCTGCGTTGATACAACTGCCATGTTAATACCAGTATCTAATACAGCTTGATATACTTTATCTGCATAATCCTTGTTAGCTTGACTATACGACAAAGTAAGATGATAATTAGAGGGTAGCTTTGTATAAGCCCTCTTCACCACTTTTGTATAATCATAGAACTGCACATCATAAAACGTAGAGTGTATATTTGTACGTTCCCAAAGTATATCACTCGTACCATTTAGCCTAACACAAGGCTTTGCACCTTTTGCTTTTGCTCTACGTCTAAATGTAGTCAAATCTACATGTAAATAATCCATGTATGTAATCCTATCATAAAGATACATATCTGTTTTTCTCTCTCTAGCACTTTGCACATTGTTGAACTTACCTCGACCAGCAGTATCTAAACATGGTGCTTTGCACATAGCCACATTTTGAAATGGGCATATCTTCGTGTTTCTTGGTTTCAAGTGTTGAATGGCAGTTAGAAAGTCACCATTATCACCTTTAACAATTTTGGTGTTATTACCCACACCAATTAGTTTGTATGACATAACATATCTCCTTGTTAAGTTTGTTTATATTTTATCAAAGCCAAAAGATGCTACTCTCCAATGACTATGAAATCCTTCCTCTGTATGTAGTTGAATAGTATCACCTACAGATGTAGACCTATGACCTTTGCCATTCATAGGTTTTTTATAGCAAATAATTTGATTATTGTCAATCCAATTGCCATTGATATTATTAGTTCGTTGATATACATCTTCCAATACAGTATCAATAAATTCATCTGTTCCTCTAGGTTTAACATCTGCTACCCAATGCATCTGATTATCTGCGTTAGGGTCTCGCCATGCAAACATATCTTCTGCATGGTGTACTACTGCTTTTGTAAATTTAGTCATTGTCTTCCTCTAAGTTTATGTTGCTAATAAATTCATCAATTGATTGTTGAGTTCCTTCATCAAACTCTTCTTCTAATAGTTCTATTTCATCTTCATTCATTATTTATCTCCTATAATTCTCCACCAATATAAATTTCATCATAATCAGCATCAACAGATTCTGAAACTTGTTTAACTTCTTCAATACCCGCATCAGTATCAATCATAGCTTTACTATTTGGGTCAAGTTCTTGTAGTATTTTAATTAGTTCTTTTACAGTCATCTTTATAAACTCCTATAATGTAAATTATTTCTATGTATCATGCCATGCCATTTTATTCTATCTTGTAGCAATGCAAATTTGTAACCTTTCACATCATCACTATCTCCTTTGCTATCTGAACCTATGATGATTGATTTACCTGCATAAACTTCTTGATGATACCCACCTAATCCACTTGGTTTGTATCTATAAACTGGCAACTCGTAATAATAATTATGTTCTTTGAGTAAGCCCTCGTCATCTACATATAAGCCATCTCCATAACTATTTATATTAACTACATCAAACGTGGTTGCGTCTATCCATTTGTATATTTCTTTGTAGTCTCCAGAATAATCTACTTGGGCTACAAACTTTAATATTGGATCAATATAATATGCTTTCACTTAATTTCTCCTTGTTTAGCTGTTGAATAATTATATGCAATGTATTTAAAAGCATACTCACCTGCTTTTTCATCTCTCCATTCTGAAGTTACAGTATCTTGTATGTCTCTCGCTGACCACCCTCTAATAGGTGATTCCTTACCCTCTTTCATTAACTGTTCTACTCTATGCTGTATGTTAAGCATATCAACAACATCAGTTTCATTTATATCCATTATTATCTCCATAATAGTTAGGGTGACACTGTATTGTGCCACCCATTGTGAAGTATGAATTCATACCTCGTTAAGCAACTGACCATTTCTTTGCGTCAGCCGATTTGTAGATTCTACCATCTTCACCTCTGAAGTGAGAACCTCTCTCAATACCAATCAATATGGAAGTCCAACCATTACCACTACCAATAGAGTGTTTAGGCTTACCACTCCTATCCGTTACACGTCTGTAGTGAAAGTTATTAAGGTCAGTTTCATAAAAGTATTTTCTTACATATTGTTTTGACATATCTAAATCTCCTTTTGTTTGTTAAATGTCATTTTTGATTATGCCTTAACTCTACCATATTAGAATGGCATTGTCAAGTCGGTTACACATCACGATTGTTTCGTGACGTATTTCTTAAATCTTTGTGTAGTTCACTCATAAGAAATGCACTTGCCATGCAGAACAATACAAAGAGATATGGATTTCCTATTATTATGCTTAAACATACCAAGCATATAGCAAACACTAATACTATAAAATCTAGCCAAACTTTTATCATTGCGTAACTCCTTGACGTGCATTCTCCCAAACGCTATGTGCGTCTGTCAATCTTTTTGAAAGTTTACGTTTCTCTCTAATAGAGAGGGCTAATTTGCCACACTGATATTCGCCTACAACTTTTTGTACTGCTAAAAGTTCTAAACTTGCTTTTATAAGTTTTTTAATTTTAGTATAATCTTTCATGTCAATCTCCTATCGAAGTATGAACTCATACCTCATTGTTAGTTCGTTGTTTATTCCTTGCAGAAATTTCCCTAGCCCTTGCAATACTCGCTTTCCACTTCTCACGATTCTTCTGTTGCAAGTAGTCCATGTTTGCATACGACATAGCACCCACACGATATATAAATTTATCGTCAACGTGCCTATAAGGACTTTCATCAATATGGTTAAGAATATCCTTGCTCCCATGCATACCACGTGGTGCGTTACTCTTCGCCATCTTGTCACGCAAATCCTCACACTTGCGTACAACATCTCTAAAGTTTATAATCTTCGTCATCAATTCTCCTATGCGTTGTGAAGTATGAATTCATACCTCGATTAATCATGTAAAAAACATCTCTCATTATACCTATAATACTACCACAAATAATAGGCATTGTCAAGTCGATCCCAAGAGGTCAGCCCAAGCGAAGTATGAACTCATACCTCGTTCCAGTAGCCCATAACACAACCCTCGCCCCCCTCCCCTGAAGGATAGTAGTTGCGAAAAAAAATGAGAGCATTTCTGCTCTCACTTAATTATAATAATTCACCTTTACTGTCTAATTCAAAAAAGTAATTTATTTCATCTACATTACAACCACTAGCTATAAAGGCATTATAAACGGCTGTATTGTTAATTATTTTTGACATAGTTGGCTCAATTAAACTACAAACTTCATAAACATAACTTGAAGGCAATTCATTTAAACTACTAGGGCAACAGTCTTTTTCTGTAACATCAGCATTGTTAGAAAATAAGTAAGCGTCAGTTAGTAAATTCATTAATTTAATTTGGTCTTTATTTAACATAATATTTTTCTTTCTATTTTAAAAGTTGGTAGGCAACATTATTATTGCCTACCTTGAGGTATGAATTCATACCACGTTTTGATTATTCATTAACGACATTCTTTGTTGAAAATTCAGTCGTTGCGTCAAAGACGTGTTGATCAAAATCTCTTCCGTCTTTTTGCTTTTCATCAAAAAGGTCGTTGATTGCGTCATATAATTCATGACTATTCATACCACGCTTTTTGCATTGCGTCTTAAAAAACTTGGCAACGTCTTCTTTCAAAGTTGTCACGTCTTTCTCTTTTTCTGGCAAAGCATTGCCTTCTAGATCAAAGATTTTTAAAGCGTTGCGTGTAGTCATTTCAAGTGATCTATGTGTCACGTCTTCAACGCTTTCCATATAGGCACTAATTGCTTTCCTTGCCTTATGGGCATTACGACAAATCTTACGATCATTTTTAGGCATCTTCAAAAGACCTCTTGAACTCATGTAATCATTCCATTGTTCTTTTTCGTCTTTTCTTTTTGGATTGAATGGATTTTCATCAATCGCTTTACCAATTACTAGACCTTGAGGAATAGCAATCTTCTTTACTTGTTCGCTAATGTCGCCATTAACTTTCATAAATGCATCAACAGCCTTGTCGATAGCAGAAGTCTTATCAGTGCTTTTAGCACCATTCAATAAATTAAACATAACAAATTCCTTTCATAATATTGTTATTGGTTAGTGAAGTATGAATTCATACCTCGATTTCATTTACTATTAGATCATAAATTCAAAACATTGTCAACAACTATTAATTTTTGAGTCTATGCTTGGATTACAGAGGTACTATATCTGCTCCGTCATTGCAAAACATTGCAAAACATACAGCTTTAATTGTAATAAATTACTATAAATGACAACTGATATGCTATCACTTGCCTTTATAAGCATAAAATAAGCCCTACATAGGCAAAAAGGCATAAAAAATAGCCCAAAAACAGCCCTTTTCAAAATTTCTATCCGTTTTGCGACCCTATATGGGCGAGTGCCACTAGGGGGTATACCGATATATGCATGGACAATGCGAAAGATTAGGATTTTTTAGTGTTAACCACAAGAATAACTGATAATGTGTGACATAAAAGCAACACTATGTTGTATGTTTGCAACACTAATTTAACTATTTTTATGTATTTACAAATTTTATGGGTTGACAAAATACGTAAAATCGATTATAATTATATATAACTAGATAACATATACAATGTTACATAAAAAATGGTTATTTTAAATAAACTTGATAAATAACATATACAATGAAACATATTAAATGTTATAAATAATATTAATTTTATAAAAACACTATAAATGGATACATTATATATGTATTTATTGATATTATTATACGTACTTAAAATAAATGCTTGACAATTATGAAAAAATCAGTAAAACTATATACAGATAATGTGTTAGATGCTTTCTATAATGCTATACGTACTAACTCATTAGATAAATTACACATTCCTCATAGTGACGTTTTCTATGTCCGTCAGGCTGTCGAAGCCCATTATGGTAGAAAGTTTACTTTAAAGCATGTAGAGGAAGCAATGAGAGCCGAAGGCTGGACAGACAAGGATTAATTATGGATTTCACATTAGAAAGTGCTTTATTATTTATAGCCAAGACAAGCCCTTTTACAGAAGAAGACTACAAAAATATGGAAGAAGCACAAAAAGTAGTCAGAGAATCAGGGTTATCTCGTAAAGAAATTACAGAACTTACAAAAAAAGTTGTTAAAGACGATAGACAAGATCAGAAAGCAATCAGAGAACAAGAAAAACTTAACCAATTAAAAAAAGATAAATCTAAAGCAACTGAATCAGCTAAAAATCTTAACAAAAGTCCTATGAAAAATAAAATACAAAAGGCTATGGGTTTGATGGGCATTGGTATGAAAAATAATAAAGGTGGTGCTATTCTTAAAAAGAATGTAGAAAAGATGGCATATGGTGGCATGTCAGGTGGTAAGAAACATATGTATTTATCTCCCGGAGGTGCAGTTAAAGATAATCCCGGACTCAAAGCATTACGTGCAAGTGGTCCTAAAGGATTAGAAGCATATAATAAAATAACAAGGAGAAATAAATAATGGCAAGTCCAACTACAAACGTGGTGTACCCGGTTCAAGTATCTAAAGGAAACACATTATATATAGAAGCACATGGTTCTAAAACAGCACGTAATAATATACAAAAACAATTAAGAAGTTTAGGTTATAAAAAATTTACCATAACAAAACCTATACCTTTAAAAGATTTTAAAAACATGAGCAGTAAGGTAAAAACCATAAAGTTAAAACCTGCAATAGGTAACTTAAAAGGTGTACCTAAACCACCAGCACAAGCAGGATTAGGTAAAACACCCGGAGGTCCTAATAATCCGGGCATGAAAATATCAGAAGATGCATCTGCTACTAAAGGAACTAAAAAACAAAAAACAGTTACTAAACGTGGTGGTTCAGGCAACCAAAATGTAAGTTTAAGTAAATTTAAAGAAAAGCTAAAAAGCAAAGAAGTAAAAAAACCTAGTAATGTAAGAGGTGGATCATTAAAAGCAGATAAAAGTGTACCATCAAATGTAAAAGGTGCAAAACCTTTAACTGCTGATAAAAAAGAAAGTATTGTAAACAAGGTAAAGAAGAAAAATAAAAATGTTCCTAAAAGTAGAATATTAGGTTGGATTAAAAACAATCCTGTCAAAGCAGCAGCAGGTGGTGCAGGAATAGTTGGTCTTATTATTGGTGCTTTAGGTTATGCTTTAACACCTACACCAGCGGCAGATGCAACTTTAGGTGTAACTACATCTTCTAAAACACAAAAAAGACCTAAAGGTGGACTTAGAAAAGGAAAGAAAACAACTCTTGTTAAAAAATCAACTGTACCATTAGGACCTAACAGACCTAAATCTACAGTTAAAAAATCAGACACACCTAAAACAACAAAGAAACCTGTTGATCCTAAAGTACAAAAGGCAACTCCATCTACTTTTGGAGAAGCATTTAAACAAGCTAGAAAAGAAGGTAAGAAGAGTTTTACTTTTAAAGGAAAAAGTTACGCAGCAGTAACTATGGATGAAGTTAAAAAGAAAGGTCATAAGACTCTACAATCATATCTTAATGCAAAAGGTAAACCTAAAAAACTAAAAAAAGATATTAAAGAAAGATAATGGCTTATAAACGTAATTATCGTAAAGAATATGACAATTATCATGGTAGACCTGAACAGATAAAACGTAGAGACAGTAGAAATGCTGCACGTAACTTAATGAAGAAACGTGGAGTTAATGTAACAGGAAAAGATGTTACGCATAGAAACGGCAATCCTAGAGATAATAGATATACTAATCTAGGTATTGCATCTGTTAAAAGAAACCGATCTTTTGCAAGAACAAAAACTGCAGGAAAGGTTAGATCAAGAGCATAAAAGGGAGAAGTTTAATATGCCGATGCATGGTAAAAAGAAAAAAGGTATGGCACGAGGTGGTGCTAAAATGAAAATGCGTGGTGGTGGCATGGGTATGATGGGAAAGAAAAAGAAGTCATATTCAAGAGGTGGTGCTACTGGGAGTAGACGTAGATAATCAATGCCGTATCTCATAAGTAACGTACCCCATTTTCATTGTTGGGTACGGAAAGAGTTTACGTCTAATCATTTAAAATATCATGGTGAGTTTATACACGCAATGGTATTTGCAGTTAATACAATACCTGACAGGTCATTAAGTTTTCAACTTGTATTTACAGGTTGTGAAGCAGACTTTGAAGATGGACCTGAAACAAATGTACATGGTGGAGCAATGTGGGCTAGAATGCCAATACAAGCACTTGTAGCCGACATTCCACTAGATAAATGGTCAGAACCTATGGAAGATCATTTAGCACAACCTTGGGATTGTGAGTCTAGAAATCACAGTGTAGTCGTGATGGACAGAGTAAGTTCAAGCCCTTGGCTTTGTAAGATTGGTGGAGAGTTTTACAAAGGTAAATATTTATTTACAGTTGACTACACAGATAGTGACATAGCAGATGATCCTGCACAACATAAACAGTCACATGTGTTATATCTGCTAGATGCAGGGAAATGGACAGGCAATTTTGTTGCTTTACCTAATAATAGAGTCCGTGCAACAAGTCCTGCATTGTGGGCGACTGGGGAAGGTCCTCCAGATTTTACGCCATCTCAATGGACACACTCGGCAGAAAGCCACGAAAGCTACTTAGACCCTAGTATTACATTTGATAATTTATACAATGACAATAAAGAAAAAAAGAAAAGACCCAAAAGTAGGAACAGGTAAAAAACCAAAAGGAAGTGGCAGACGTTTATATACTGACGAAAATCCAAAAGATACAGTTCGTATAAAGTTTGCCACACCTGCAGATGCACGAGCAACTGTTGCTAAAGTTAAAAAAATAAATAAACCATATGCACGTAAAATACAAATACTAACTGTAGCAGAACAACGTGCAAAGGTTATGGGCAAAACAGAGGTTGTTGTCATATTTAAAAAAGCAAAAGAGAGTTTGAAGAAAGCACATGAAAGCAAAAACAAAAGCAAAAAAGACAATAAAAAAAGTAGCAAGTAAATTACAAAAAGCAAGTAAGGCTCACGCAGGTCAAGCTAAAGCATTATCAAAATTAAAATTAAGTAAAGGTAGTTCTGTTAATAAAGCAGGTAACTATACTAAACCAACTATGCGTAAAAGATTATTTAATTCTATTAAAGCAGGTAGTAAAGGTGGTAATCCCGGTCAATGGTCGGCTCGTAAAGCACAGTTACTTGCAAATAGATATAAAAAGGCAGGTGGAGGATATACCTAATGTCTGACTATATGCCTGAAGAAATCCAAGAAATAGACGATCTACAAAAAATAAATGTGGCAATAGAAGAATTGCCAAAACCATCACAACCATTTTTTGACTGGTTAGAAAAAGTAACTTCAGAGGAGAAGGGGAAAAGTTTTTTTGACTGGTTATTAAAATAAACTTTTAGGATACCCCAACATGATAGACCCCATCACTCTTTCTGCAGCTGTTACAGGTGCAACCACAGCCTATAATGCCATCAAAAAGGCTATAATGGTAGGCAAAGAAATAGAGGATATGTCATCTGAATTAGGCAGATGGATGACAGCCGTAAGTGACGTAGATAACGTACATAAGAATGCTAATAACCCAACGACATTTGATAAGATATTTAATGGGTCTATTGAGCAAGTAGCAATAGAAAGTTTTTCAGCTAAAAAAAAGTTACAGAAACAACGAGAAGAATTAAAAAATTTCCTAGTAGCACATTATGGACTACAGGCTTGGGATGATTTAATCAAAGAAGAAGGTCGTATACGCAGGGCTAGACAAGAAGCTATCTATGCAAGAGAGGAACAAAAGAGACAAATAAGAGATTACACAATCATAGGCATAGCTTCTTTAGTAGGATGTAGTGCATTAGGTTGGATGATATGGTTAATCAGCGTTTCTGTTTAATAGTATTAATATTAATAGTTTTTGGTATACTATTTGGAATAGTTGTATTTGCAAATGATAATACAACAAAAATGACAACATGCAGATTAGCAAGTCAGATATTAGGCAAAGATCAAAGAGTATGTGTATTCGTAGGTGCAAATAATACGCAGTATAGAGAATACATTCCATATGATGCAGGAGAATGTCCTAGACAATATCAATGTCCTTATAGACCAAATGAAAAACCTTTTGATATAAAAGCAGTAATTAAAAATATAAAGGAACAATTTAAATAATGGCACTTAAAAAATCACAGAGGTCGTTAAAAGCATGGAGCAAACAAAAGTGGCGAACAAAGTCTGGGAAGCCATCAAAGCAAACAGGCGAAAGGTACTTACCTTCAGCGGCAATAAAATCTCTCACACCTGCGGAATATGCAGCAACGACAAGAGCAAAGAGAAAAGGCAAAAAAGCAGGTAAACAGTTTACTAAACAGCCTAAAGGTATTGCAAAAAAGACTGCGAGATTTAGAAAATTCAGTTGACAATTAATATAATTTCTGTTATACTAAGATATATTACGTACTTATTAAGTGCATTTATGTTATTTATATTATTATATGCAATAGCAATGGGATTAATAAACGATATTTGTAGTTGTGCAAATGACTATGCATTAACAAACTTATGGAACTAAAATGTTATGGATGTTATTTGTAATATTACATGGAACGGATATACAAGAAAATGTCTACTTCAATGATTTGGATACGTGCCTTGAATATGCAGGAAAAATGCGACAACAAGATTTACACCAAAGACAAGCAGGAGACAAAATCTTTCTCAAGGTTTATTGCATACCTAAAGAAAGTGAGTAAAAAATGTGGATACCAGTTATAACAATATTATGGGCATTGGGTGACAGTGCTACATGGGTAAATTTTCCAATGGTTAATTTTCCTTTTTCATCAAGCGATAAATGCTATCTATATATAGATAGTGCAAGGGCTAAAATAACACAAGACCCTCAATACCTAAATGGTTACAGTACATGTGTTTATATAGGTAGTCCTACAGGAACAGGAGAACCAACATGATTGATTGGAATAAAATTAAATTTGATATGTGGAATAAAAGATTTGGTGAAGGAACTAAATTTGATTTAGACTATGGTAAATTACTTATTATAGGTTTGTTAGTTTATCACATATTCTTTCAAGGTTAAGTATGGCAGCTAAAGTTGATAAAGCAAAAATGCCTTGTAATAAACCAAGGCGAACTCCTAACCACCCTACTAAGTCACATATAGTAAAAGCATGTGAGGGTGGTAAGGAAAAAATAATTCGCTTTGGTCAACAAGGTGCTAAAACTGCAGGTAAACCTAAAGCAGGAGAGTCTGAAAGAATGAAAAAGAAAAGAAAATCATTTAAAGCTAGGCATTCTAAAAATATTAAAAAAGGTAAAATGTCAGCGGCATATTGGGCAGATAAAGTAAAATGGTAAGATTATTTTTTATTATACCTTTATTAGTAGCATGTTCATATTTACCTGAACCTTTAAATGATCCACAAATATCTACACTAGGTAAAAAATGTAACGAAGAAACTTGGAGTTATATTTGGATTAATAAAAAAGGTCAGAACCTAACAGCATCTGAAGAGAATTGTAAAATACCAATTAAGAAGGAGTAATATGTTTCAAGCATTAATAAGCCCTATAGCATCTCTAGCAGGTACATGGCTAGAAGGTAAAGTGAGTAAAGCAAAAGCAGAGACAGAAGTTAAAGTTGCTCGTGCTAAAGCTGAAGCTAAAGTTTATGAAACAGAAGCTACATCTAGTATGCTTAATGAGCAATCATTAACA
>VTLG01008179.1_pt1 | contig 15890 bp, 18 predicted proteins | sample 4694571 | NCBI WGS metagenome assembly VTLG01 (sample SAMN12604809, study PRJNA352737) | marine metagenome | biome: ENVO:00000447; feature: ENVO:00000209|ENVO:00000569|ENVO:01000036; material: ENVO:00002151; isolation source: viral sequences binned using virsorter ...
AGCTTTCAGTTCCTTAGAGAATTGTTTAACAGACTCTTTTGACGGCCAATCCTTGTTCTTGTTCTTTTTACGTTCTGCAGGATTGTTCGGATGTTTCTTACCAAACTTCCTTTCATAAGGACTTTTATATGTTGATGCCATAATTACACATTCACTGAGTTAGTAGTTCTACCTGATTGTTTCTTAGCTTTTTTTATAGGAGGATCTTGTGGTTTACCCCCTGGTTTTTTCAAAGGGGGAACTTTCTTATCATCCCAAGTAGGTTTCCAGACACCACCAGGGGTGCCTCCAGTTGATTTTGCCATAGTTTTAAAATTGAGGTTTCGGTGGTTTATATGGATATTCAGGTAAAGGTATACTAGCCTTTCCTGCTGTTTTACTTATATAGGTTTTATATTGAGCAGGATTCATTGATGTTGGTACATTCTGTTCAATCATACTTATAGCATCATTAACATCCCACCCTTTAGCAACCATATTAATAAGATCTTCTGTTTTTTTCGGATCATCTATAAATCTCCAAAATCCAGCAATGTCTGGATCAATAAACGCTGCTATATCTTCTTTTAAATTCCATCTTGCTCCTATAGCGGTTAGAACATCATCTGCGTAAAGCTGAGTAGCATTTTTTGCTGAATTAGGAATTTTTGGAAATAAGCGCCTATTAGTTGGTATATTACGTCCACTGCTTTTTAAGTCTTTTATATGATCTATCGACATAAAAGGACCACCAAGAGCTCTATTCCAAGCTTGTGATACTCTTGTTAAAGCTTTATTACCATCTGCAACATATTTTTTGTATGCATCAGCTACTTGTGCTACAAATTCTGGAGACCAATCAGGTCTTAATTCTTTCAGATTCTGTATTACTTCTGGTCTCGGTATAGCCTCTCTAGATCTTCTTATCATCCTAGCCTGTTGATAATTTATCTCAGGAACTAATCGATATCCAAGACCTTCTTTTAAATTTACAGGTGTATTAGGGATGCGTACTACTTTAAATTTCACACCATTTTGATCGTAAAATTCATTATTAAAACCTTTTAATGTATGACCTTGATCTGAATTTCTACGTGCATAATTAATTGCTTCGTCTATTTTAGCTGCAGCACTGTCTACATCCTTACCCCAGATATTTTGAAAATCAACATCATTTTTTAGTTCCGTAGCGACATTTGTCCAACCTGCTTCTGGACCAGGATTTTTACTAGGAAGATCTATTTTTCTCCGAGCATCAGCCCAATCACCAGGAGAATCTAATGCATCATCAAAGCCGTCTATATTCCGCTTAATAGCCATAAGCAGACCATCTTGTTCTAACGCTTGTTGTCTAGTTAAGCCTCTTATCTTTGCTGTTTTTTCTGATGCTTTAGTTGCAATTGCTACATCTGCAGCTACGTTAGTTGCTTTACTAACATCACTAATAGCATTCAATCCTCCAACAGCTTGTTTAGCTTTCTTAACTAACTTAGCTGCTCCATAAAATGGAATGAACCATTCACCAACTTCTCCTGCGATATGACCATACCTAGGGTCTACACCTGCTTTTTCTAATGTCCATCCTAGACCTTGGCCTACGATCCATGCAGGTGCTCCTAGTGCTTGTAAAGCCTGTCTAATACCAGGAGCATTCAATACATTACCAACATTCTTAGCACCGCCTAGACCTAATCTAATGGCATCATCAGTCCATGTAGTATCATCTTCCTTAGAAGCTTCAATAACGGACTTACCTATGCCAGTCAGATGTGATGTTATATCATCTAGTAGTTGTGATCCTGCAAGTTTCTTCTCTTCCTTCTCTCGGTTAATAACAAAAGGAGGCATTAATGTACTTGAGGTCATATTACCTCCTACTTTTCACGTATATGTAGTGGACTAGTTTTTTTATAAGCTTTGACTTCTTCAGAACTACCATATCCAACTCTCATTGTATCACGTCCAGTAAAGCTTGGGAAAGGTACATCAGGGTTACGTAGTTTCCAGAGTTGTTGTTCTTTACGCATTATTCTAAGTGTAACTCTATTACCTTCTAGACCTCTAACATTACCTGAGTTAATTTTATTTAAAGCTCTTAATTCACTTACTAAAGTAGCTTCTTCATTAGTTTCTGCTGGGAGCTTATCTTTATCATTAGTACTTACAATCCCGTTTTTATTATTATCGCTTTTGAATAGGTTAACTGCTGCTGGTACTAAAGATTTTTCTGTAGTAGGCGATACTATAGGTACTATAGATTTATCTTCATTAGGAACTACTTGAGATCCTTTTTTAAAACTAGCAGTATTATCTATTTCTTCTAAAGAAGTACCTGTTAATGGATTCTCACGTAATTCTGTAAAACCTTTTGGCGTCTTAGGTATTTTAGAAGGTTTAATTTTTAGTGATTTTTCTAATTTGTTTAAGCGTTCTCCTAGTGTTTTTATTGATAAACTAGCAGAATACATATTAGATTCATCCGCTAAAGATAACTTATTTATTTTATTTCTTAACTGTGCTATTTCTTTTATCTTTAGTTTATGTTGTCTAATTTCACGTCTATTACTTACCTCAGAGCCGTGTGGAATACCTTTATACTGATCATAAAGCTTCTTAGCTTTTTTATATCGGTCATTATAGCCCGTATAGGACTCAAAAGCTTGTCTTTTTGGTGGCTTAAATGAACCATCTTTATTAATAAAAGGCGCTACAAGTTCCGCACCAATAGGCTCTTTCCAAGTTCCTTTTGCCATTATTTTCTTTTAGCCCCTCCTCTGGCTCTATTTGTTTTAGGGATTTCTAATGAGAGTCTACCTTCCTTATGGCTTACATCTTTACCACCATTACCCATAATACCTAACTCTCTACGCTTACGTGATAGGTTTTTACGGTATTCTTTTTTAGCAGGTGTACTATTAATCTTTTTTTGTTGCCTTTTTTGTTTCTCATAAGAAGCTTTACCTTTTTCAGATTGATAGTATCGAGAAGTTTTACCGGGATTAGCTGCGCGTTTTGGTGCCATACATCCTCCTATGAACTAAATCAGGATCAACTTTGGGTAGGATTTTATTTAATTTATCTAATGGGTTACCTTCATAGGCAATGCCTGTGATATCATTTGTTTTAAGCCAATCACATGCGGCTTTTAAGTCTTGAGTAGTAGCCTCACCACTCTTAACCCGTTTAAGGAATTCAGTAGTGACGAGGTTATGTAACTCATTAAACTTATTTTCTGCGGCTTTCTTAGCCATTATGCCTTACCTTTTCCAGGTTTATAGTAATAATTTGGATTTCCTTTTTTCCAACGGTCCCAAGCTTCTGTTTTGTATTTCTTATCAGCATCAGTTACTTGGAATCTAGGAACATTACCAGCTATGTGACCTCTATTTTTATTTGTGCGTTCTTTTTTAGAACCGTCTTCGTTAACTGTTGTAGCCATAATGTTACGAGAATAGTTTTTCTTTTACAATTTCGAGGGCTTGATCATCTAATTTGTTGTCAGTCCTCTTGACATAAGCACTAAGTAGATCAACTACTAATTGCTTAACTGAATCTGATTTCAAGAAGGCGAATAGGATGGGCTTGATAATTAATGTCATTCTGATTTAGTGGATTTAGTGGTTTCTTTTTCTTCAGCTTTCTTCTTAGCTTCAGCTGCTGCTGCTGCTCTTATTGCTGCAATTTGGTCTGAAATAGTACTCATTTGCTTAAGGGGTTAAGTTTCTGCCACCATTTCTTAGGTGGTGGAGGGTTTGCTTTAGCTTTAGCTGCGGCAACTTCTTTAAGGAATCCAGCTATAGGTATTACATCACTACACATCTTATATACACGTGTGTTAGGACGTATCATAAAACCTTTCTGCTGTAATTCTGCACAGTTCTTGACTCGAACTAATTCATAGTCAAGACTCATTTTCTCTATTTGTCTATCAGCTGCAGCTTTACATCTTTCAACAAGAGAACCATCAAGGGGGACCATGAAGTTAATCTGGCCTCCCCAGTTCTCAGCTACTGTATAGCTTTGCTGCTCCATCTGATCATCGAATGGAGTAGTATGGTTGCCCATATAGAATGGGCTAAACGTCATTGTTGCACCGTTACAACTTATGTTCGGCCCGATGATCTGACGCGAAGGGGCACCATTATTTTGGAATTGGACGGCTTGATTTGTAACGTTTCCTGTAGCCGCCGCCACAGGGTTTGAAGTATTGTTGGTTTCTCCTTCACTAGCATAACTTGGCGCTCCTATTGCGAGAATACTGATAATGAGACCGTAGTAGAAGTAGTATCGATTTCTCTTTCTATCTCTGTTACGGATAAGACTTGACTGGCTGCTCTTGTTACTATCTCTAGTGTAAAATCTGAACCAGCTGTTGTCATATTGAATATCGAGTCTGAGTCGGCTATTCCGCCAGAAGATGCTGAGGAGTGGGTTATGTTGTCTCCTGACCATTTGTTTAATGCAGACCCATAGGTTGTAGTAGTAATCTCTTCCACTATCTCTTGGGTCGTTGTCGTGGTGGAATTCATTGAGCCTTGGGTGAATTGAGGCGTAATTAATTCTGCTCTTGCTACCGAGGGTGAAAACAGTAGGAAGAGTAGTAGCAATTTCTTCATTCTTCCTTCTTTTTAGCTGCCATAGGGCAGTTTATAGGACCTTTATCCTTATTAGAATTACCAGTGGTCAAGCCAAAAGTGGCCAATGCACCAGTAAACACGCTAGCAACGAACGTGATATCTGAGTTACCAGCCTTCTTTATCATAGGTAATTCTACGTAGTTCATAGTTATTATGAATCCACTCCAAACAACTACGCCTAATCTGACGAATGTTCCGAGGATTTGGATTTGGTGTTCTTGGTCTTCTGCGGCATCTTTAAGTTTACCGAGGAGTCCTTTTCCTTTCTCTTTTTCTTCCATGCATCAACTTTAGATTGGAGTTGTTTCTGAACTTTTTTCTTGATTGGTTCAAATAAGGATTGAGTAATAGTAGTTGTTGTTACTGCTATTACAGCTGTAGTCACAGCAGTTACTACTACTGCTGTTTCCGGTATAGGCATCTGTATGTCGATAACCGGTATCTTTAGTGTGGGTGGTTTAGGAGATTCCGTTGTTTCTTTCTCCTCTGCCTCAGTCTCCTCAGGACGCTCTAGATCAGCCGGAGGGATCACCATAGGGCGATATGATGGTATCCGTGCTGAAGGGGGCTTAAAATCGATTGTAGGCAGGTCTAAGGGCTTAGGAGTATTGGGGGTGGGTAGCCTGATTCTACCAGGGTACTCCACTAGCTCTTGTTGGTGCTTTTTGTTCAGCTAAATTAGCTGCTAATGCTGCTTCTATATTACTTGTAGTATTAGTTTCAGTAGCATCTAGTTTAGCCTTCACCCATCCAACGACTAACTCTTCAGTTAGATCAGAATACGGTATTAATGTATCAGGTTTATCAAGACCGACTGAACCATTAACAGAGGTTTTATAAGGGGTATCCTCTGTTAATAAAGTAAAATGTGCTGTATGTACATAACCATCGGCTGTTATACGATCTAATTTATTTATAGACCAGGTGTTTGTAATTGCCATAATTTAAGCTTGAATCCCCTTACCAGTAATAATTGCTGCATCAATTGCAGTGAAATCTTCAGTAGTCCAAATAGATGTAGTATCATCATCTTGCTTATATGCTTTGATGATTTCTAGATGCCGCCAGTTACGTTTAATCATATCCTTCCATGCGGCATCTGATAGATATGAGGGTTTGGTAGAATTTATTAGAGTTACTACATCTCCGGCACCTTTATACAATTCAGCTATATCATCAGCTGTTCTATGAGTCATTTAATTTTTCCTCTAATTCATTAACTTTTGTGGATAAGTCTTTAATCGCTTGCACTAATACAGGTATTAGATGACCTTCTTTTGCTTCCAACCGATTAGGATTAGAATCATAAACTAAATCTAAAAATTCATGATTTGTTTGTGCAGCTTGTAATTCTTGAGCTATAAACCCAGCTCTTATTTTACCATCTTTAATATTACCATCTCTAGTTTGCCACTTAAATTGACGTGGTTGTAGAGTATTAATAAAATCAAGACCTATAGTTATATCAATAATATCTGTTTTATCTCTTCTATCTGATAAAGAACCTATACTAGTATCATTACATCTTAATGTCCCTACTGAACTATTACCTAAAGTAATCTCATTAGTTGCGTCAGCAGCTGATGCTGTAGCATCGTTTCCAAGGCATGTATTATTACTACCTGTTGTGATCGTATCACCAGCACCAAATCCTATACAGGTATTACTTCCACCTGTAGCAATCCTTCCAGATTCAAAACCTAGTCCTGTATTACGACCAGCTGTTGTTTGTGTTTTAAAACTAGCATAACCAACAGCTACATTATTATCTCCAGTCTGATTAGCATATAATGCATCTGCTCCATAAGCATCATTATAAGGAGCTGTGGTATTATCATGCATTGCATTATGACCTACAGCAGTATTATGATGACCTTCTGAGTTTACATACATACTGTTATAGCCGACACTAGTACAGCTATGACCGATATTTGTAGCATTCTGGGACTCATGTCCTATTGCTGTATTACCGCCACCAGTACTGATCTGATTACCTGCTAAATAACCCAGTGCTGTATTTTGTCCACCAGTACATAAACGTAATGCTTTAAAACCAACACCAGTATTTCTAATTCCGGTAGTACAAGTTTTAAGTGCTTCATAACCAATAGCCATGTGACCTGAGTCACCAGTTATACCATAACCTGCACGGTAACCCATACATACTTGACCATTAGAGTTAGTATTAGCTCCTGTTAAAGCTTCATAACCTAAGACGATATTATTACCACCTGTTGTTATGTTATCACCAGCTTTATGACCAAGAATTACATTACCGCCGCCGGAGGTTATATCGTTACCAGCCTCACTACCTATAACAATATTATAATTACCAGTATCAAGATTCTCTAAAGCCTTATAACCAAAGGCATGGTTTTCAGATCCTGATGTACATTCATCTAAAGCTCTATTACCTATAGCAGTATTCTTTGATCCAGTATTACACGCCTTTAGGCAATTCATACCTACAGCAGTGTTATAACTATTATCTACTGCAGTTGATAAAGCATAGGCTCCGACTGCTGTGTTATCATCACCATCTTCTAAAGCTGTACCAGTATCATAACCTAGAAAAGTATTTTGTATTCCTTGACCACTTACAATAGTATCACCAGCATTATCACCTCCAAGAGTGTTCTTATCGCTGTCACTTGTGAGACCACCGCCAGCAGCAGCCCAAGTTAATGTGCCACTACCATTTGTTTGTAAGTAGTAACCATTGGTAGGTCCATTACTTATATCTAACTTAGCTTCGGTAACAGTATCATCTGTAAGATCTGAACCATTAAGTGTTCCATAAAGATTATCAGCATATACATTTGTCCAACGTGTACCAGTAAGTCCTAAGCTATAGGTACTATCAGCTGAAGGATCGATATTTCCTGCAGATACATGTGTGCCTTGATAATCACTAAAGGTCCATACTTTACCCTGACTATTACCAGCATTATATGGAGCTGTTACCTCTATATTGCCATTAGTATCAGCACCTATGTAAGGTTTTGCACCTGTTGAACCGCCTTGTTTTATCCATTTAGTATGGCCGAATATTGTATGATTACAAATCTTATCAGTTTGTCCTGACGTAAAACTACCTTCTCTAAAGTCGTAAATTTCATCATTAGTTTCCGAACCGCTGCTTATAGCTTCATCACCTTCAAAAGTAATAAAGAGAGCTTCTTTACTACTACCAACATCAAGAAACTCTGCTTTGGTATTGTTAAGTTCTATTTTTCCTGGATCACCTGTTGATATAGTAGCCCAAGCATTATCACCTCTTAAATAAGTGGTGTTTCCTGCTGTACCAGAAGCTGACAAATGGGCTAAATCTATTGCACCATCTGCAATTTCTGCTGAATCTACAGCATCATCAGCTAAGTGTTCATTATCTATAGACGCAGCATTATAATGTTCTGAATCTATAGAATCATCGGCTAACTTTGTTTCATCAATTAGATCTGCTGTTAAACCAGCAGCTGTTATTTTTGTTAATGCCATTTAGCCTGCCTCCAATGTTGCTACTTTAGTTTTAAGAGTCTCGACCTCTGCACTTAACTCTTGTACTGCTTTAATCAATGGTCCTATGAATTCACCATAACGTAATCCATAGTTATAACTACTACCATCTTTATTTTCACTACTGTCTGTCTTAATAAAACCAGCAAAACCTGAAGTAGGTTTACTTATATCACCTAATACAGTCTCTATATCCTGTGCGATAAGACCATAATGAGTTCTAGTTTTACCTTTGAACTTATAAGATTTAGGAGATAACTTATTTACAAAGGATAGACCTAAATCACTAGTAGTAATATTATCTTTAGTATTTCGATCTGAAGTTTGAATAGTAGAGTTAGTAGCATAAATATCATCCCACTTATGATTTGTTTCTCCGCAGTCGATAGCATCATTAGTGGCTGGCAATATATTTGATCCACCCCATACTTCCATTGTATCTCCACCACCTGCAGCATCATAATAAGCGCCTAAGATAACTCTCTTATTTAGTTGAGTACCTATTCTTAGATCACCGTTATTTGCCATTATTTTATTTATAGCGGCAGAGCTATCACCACCATCAGGATCATGGAAGATTTCTAAATCTCCACCAGTACCGAATTTGAATTTTACATCATCAGGTATTTGTAAAGTACTTCCATCAAAAGTAAGATTAGCCTCACCTTGAATTGCGTTTGCACCTGTGACCGTGCAAACAGTATTGTTAGTTGAACCTGTTAAAGCGGCTCCTAAGCTGACTCCACTTAACGTTCCATCAACTGTAAGGTTCCCTTCAATAGTGACATTCTGTGAGCCATCTAGAGTTATATTATCAGCACTACCACCTGTATGTCTAAATGTATCTGCTATTAATTTACTCATGATGCTGCCTCCAATACTTCAATACGAGCAATAGCCTCTTTAAGAGCAGCTGTTAATAGTGGAATCATTTTAGATTGATCTATAGATTGATATACAGGATTATTGTCTGAATCCACAGCATCTTTAGCTCCTGTTATAGCATTTGGTACTACTGAAGAAACTTCATGTGCTAAGAATCCATCAACAAGAGTGTTTGTATCATCTTCAATCCAGTTAAATTTAGAGGGTTTAAGCTGTTTTACTCTTGCTATACCATCTGATATAGCTGCTACATTTTCTTTTAATCGGTAATCAGAAGTTTGGTTATAACTAACATCACTACCACCTATACCAATATTACCTTTAGCAACTCCACCAGTTTGGAATTCTACAATTACACCTGTATTAGCTTTATCTATTTGCATGTAACTGTTGGCAACCTCAAATGTAGGTCTACCATCAGCATTAATTACTAATCTTTCTACCGCATTAGTTTTAATACCAAGTTGGTTATTAGCATTATTATATAGAATCTCTCCTATATCATCATCACCAGAATCTCCAAAACATATTCGAGAATACCCAGAAGTTCCTGATAGTAACTTCATATGAAGATCATTAGTAGCAGTTTGAGTTAATGTGGTACCATCAAAGGTGAGATTAGCCTCACCTTGAATAGCATTAGCTCCTGTTACTGTACAAACAGTATTATCTGTGGAACCTGTTAAAGCTGTTCCTGCTGAAACAGTTGACCAACTAAGGGTACCACTACCATTTGTTTTTAAATATTGATCTGCTGATCCATCATCTGCAGGTAATACCAGTGGGTAATCCTGATTACTTGTTGTAGCTGCAGGAGCCTTAAGTGAAATACTACCAGCTCCTCCACCTGTTGGTTTTAGTTTTACTTCACTCATGCTGCCTCCAACGCCGCTACCTTGGCTTCTAATGTTTCAATTTTTGTCATAGCTTGTTGTAGCGCTCCGATAATTGTAGGTATCATCGCAGTTGTACCTAGATATTGAGGAATAATATTCCCTAATTCAGATTGTTTATATTCACCAGCATCAATTAATGCTTGTGTTACAACAGCATCTTTATCACCAGTTACAGCTTCTGGCATTACAGCCTGAACTTCATGTGCTTTCCATCCTTTCTTATTAGTTTGATTACTAGCAGGATCGAATGGTTCATAATTTGGCTGATCTTCATCATAAAGTTGAACAGGTATTGCTTTAATTGCATCCCATCCACCTGTATAAGGTCGGAAATTTGTTTTAACTCTATAGTCTGAATAACCTGCCCAAATAGGAGCTTCTGTTGCACTACTGCCTGACTGAGCTAATCCTCTATTGTTTCCTGGTACAGAAAAACTCATCATATGCTGTCTAACATCTGTAGCTGTTCCAGAAGCATTCTTACGAAGTCTAAATACTAAAGATGTAGTAGAACTATGTTGATCGTCATATACAATTGTTCCGCTAGCTGAGTTATCGGTGTAAAACTTTAAATGATTATCGCAGTACAGTTCTGTGGCTCCATCGTTATGACAGACGATAGCATTTTCGCCTGTTTTCGGTCTTATATAAATATCACCAGCTGTATCTTCAATAATTAAATCACCAGTGCTATTTGTAATCCTAGCATTTCCGCCATAAGCACTTTCATAATAAATCTCTAAGTCCTGACTATCACCAAGTCTAATTTTGGTATCATCATCTAAATCTAAACCTGTTGAACCTCCAGCACCTGCAGTAACAGTAGCCCAACTATTGTCTCCTCTTAAATATGTAGAGGAACTTGCTGTACCTGTAGCTGAAAGTTCTGCTACACCAATAGCATCATCTGCCATCGTGCCGTTATCTACAGTATTATCAGGCAGACCACCAGCAGAAATACCTGTTATAGTCCCTGATCCATTAATTGCTATTGCCATGTTAAACTATTGTAAGTGTTCTATTTGCAGGAACAGTAACTGTTTTGTTAGCTGCGACTGTCATGGGTCCAGGGAACATTGCGTTATTAGCTGCTGCTATTGTCCAGTCATCACTGACTGTTGCTGGGCACTCAAATCCTCGACCTGTGATTTGATCTGTTGCAATACATTCACCAGTTACATTGATCCCTGTAGTAGAGAACTCACTTCTTACAACACCAGCAGTTTTAATTTGAATATTAGTATTATTTTCCTTAATGATAGGAGCTGTTCCACTTGATGGTGTAAAAGTGATATAACCATCACCTGAGCCTTGTATTTCGATACCAGAAGCACCGCTACTAGCAGTATTTACCGATAAGTGGCCATCACTAAAACTACAAGAGTTATCACCGTCATGCTTTATTTGAAGGAATCCTTGACCAATATGATTAATGATTGATCTTTTTACTCCACCAGTATCAGGATCATAATAAATTTCTAAATCATTACCAGTACCGAATCTAACTTTAACATCATCATTAAAATCTACACCTGTAGCACCACCTACTTGGGTATTAGTATCGGGAGGTACTTGCCAAGAACAACTATTATCTCCATCTATACGTAAGAACTTAGCTGTACCAGTTTCACCAGTTGAGAGTATTGCCGTACCTTCAGGAGTTCCGCTACCTGCAGTAGCCCACTCCATTCCATTAGAAGTATACTTAAGATATTTATCTGTACCAGAAGGTGCGTTATGTATATCTAACTTAACTTCAGCTATAGAATCATCAGCTATAGTATGTGATCCAGCACCTTTTAACCATAATATATAATCAGGAGCTGCATCGAGATTACCACCAAAGTGAATACTAGATCCATCGACACAGAATCCATCATTAGATCCTATAGATGTACCAGTATTAGGTTCTTGAATAACACCACCAATACTAATAAGTAATGCTGCAGCTTGACCAGGATCTACAGCTGTTGTAGTTCCCTTAGTAACAAGCTCATAATCATGGATAGATCCATTAAATGTAGCGTTAGTACTAGTATCATTATGTGCTTTAAGTTCTAAGTATTGGAAGTCAGTTGTAACTGCTCCACCACCACCAGATATAGTAATAGTCTTTGTAGCACCAGTACCACTAGCTGTAACACCAGCACCTACAAAGTTAATTGTAGTAGCTGCTGTAGATAAAGAAGTACCTTCTTCTTGAACGGTTACTTCTCCACCACTAGCTGCAATAGTAAGGTTATCCCCACTAGGAGTTAGTGTTATATTACTTCCAGCTACAAACTTAAGATCATCAGTACCAGATCCAGAGTCAGTTAATCTAAGTATACAATCATTAGATGAATCTACAAAGGATGTAGTATACGTAGTGTTTGCATCTGTAATAGTAATAGTTTTATCTGCACCAGTACCACTAGCTGTTACACTTCCTCCTACAAAATTAAGAGAACTAGCAGCTGTTGCTAATGCTGTACCTTCTTCTTTAATTGTTAAAGCACTTCCACCACCAGAAGCAGCAGCCCATTTCAGACCTGTAGCTGTACTACTATCTGCAGTTAATACATGATCATTCGTTCCAACTGCTAAAGCAGAAGGATCACCTGAACCATCACCAACTAATAATTCACCCTTACCGTCAAGGTCAGAGTTCATTATAGCACCAGCTGAATCAACGTTAGTTGCATCTGTTACGTCAGCACTAGCTTCGATAGCATTTAGCTTACTATGGTCAGCATCAGTGAATACGTTACTATCTGTAGCAGCCTCTACAGCAGCTCTAATCTCTGCATTGGTCTGATCGGCTGTAGCTCCTGCTTCAATGGCATTCAGCTTGCTGTGATCAGCATCTGTGAATACATTAGAGTCACTCGCTGCTTCTACCGCTGCACGTATCTCAGCATTACTCTGATCTGCTGTAGCACCTGCTTCAATACCATCTAATTTCGTACCATCAGCTGCTACATCTCTACCATCTACAGTACCTGATACAGCAATGTTTCCAGTAGTTGTTAAAGCTCCAGTTGCTAAAGTTCCACTTAAAGTTGATGCCGTATTACAAGTAATAGAATTATCAAATTGAGCTGCTCCTACACTTTGGAAAGTACCAGGAACTTTTATATTACTTGCCCATTCAACACCAGTACCTGCAGCATCTGTTTGTAGTAGTTGTCTAGCGGAACCATCTTTTAGTTTACTAACGTCTAATTCAGCAGTTCCACTGATATCTGCATTACTAATGGAACCATCTTTAATCTTATTACTAGTTATAGCACCATCTTCTACATCCCATTCTTGTATTAACTGATCATTCTCTTCTTCTATTCCTCTCAATAGTTGAGTTTGATTATTATTTAAATCAGCTGCTTTGAGAGAAGAACCTGTAGCAAAGGTAGCTCGTGCAGGATCTGTATCAGTAATACGATATATACGTACAGTACCACTAGAAGGTACATTACCTGAAGTCCAAGTAACTGTACCTCCATTAGCTGTATAGCTTGTTATATTATAATGAGTAGTGGCAGTCTTTAATACTCCATCTACTCTAACTTTGATTTCATCAGAGCTAAAGGACTTAATAGAAAACGCTTCTGAAGCACCCCCGCTCGCTGTATATTGTTTAAAGCTTGCCATAATTTATTTAGGAATTGAGAGTACTTGATCTAATCCACTTCCACGTGTTTCTAATGTCTTCCTGCGTCTCTTCAGCTTTCTCTCTAGCTGATTCATTCTTATACTATTAACTTTAGATGTGTTCTTAATGGATGCCCAAGCTTTCTTACGAGCGTTAGTGAATAATCTATTTATTTGAATATTATGATAAAAGTCTAAGGGTTCATAATCTCCACGTCTACCAGAGGAAATGACTCTATGCATCTCTTGGATAGAAGCTATAATCTTAGGATTTTTAGCTAATTTATCTAATTCATATTCTAAGTTCTGTTCACCTAAAGCTTTCTGGAACATAGATCTGACTCCAGGTGAGTCGGATAAATCAGTTCCATCAGGAGCATAGTACGTAGACATTCTTGTATCATAGCCACTGTTAAATAGCATCTGTCTACCAGGAGTATAATCTAAATTTAAGGAGACAGGACTAAACATATTAAATGCTCTAGTAAAGAAGTCATGATCTTTAATAGGTCTACCATTTAACATATCGTATTTAATAGGTAGATCTTCACCAGGAAGATGTTCACTAATTAAGTTTCTATTACGTAAAGCTATATCTATACCAGATCCTAATTCACGAGTATAAGGAGTAAATAATTTACCTAATTCATTTCTAATACCAGCTAATGGTATTTGATTGTTTAGTAATCCAGCAACGATTCTTTCAGCTTGACCGGGTTGACCAGCAAATAAATCTACAAACTGTTGCATACCAGCAAGATATGACTTACTAGATACCCCCTGAGCTATGACAAGAGACATCTTCATTAATTCATTTTCAGTCCATTCACTTCCTAATAGTTGACTAGTATCACCTATATCAGAAATGATAGACATGATCTGGTTAAACGGTTCAATAGATTCATATCCTACCCATACACCACCTACTTTAACATGCCTTGGTTTCCATCCCTTATCAATCCACATCTGTCGCTGCTGTCTATCAGCAGGTCCATTACCAGTTATATCACCTCTCATCCATGCCCATGAAGTCATGGCTACTACAGAAGTACCTAAACCTAGTCTACCTACTTGTAATGACTGAGCGTTGAATAACTCTTCAGCTGTAGTTATACCATACTTTCTAACATTTGCTAGATTATCAGCAGTAGCAAAAGCTATATCATTAAATTCTTTAACTAAGAAATTAAAACCAGGTGTATGTTTTGCTGTTAAAGCAATACCATTAACACCAGTTCGTGCAAACAAGAAGAAAGGTTTAGCCCATGGATTAGCAGTAAATACATCATTTAATCCCTTTGAAAATCCAGTTAACTCTTGTGTTAATGTTACCTCACGTTTAGCAAACTTAGTTGCTTCATCTAGTATATCTCCATTAGCATCAAAGATTTGACCGTAGAAATCTTGTTCATAGGCTTTCATTAATTCTCTATTAATCTCAGGAACCTTAGCTCCTGAAGCTTGAATATCTAATACATTACGCATAGCCTTTTCACGAGCCTTAGCTCTTCCTAAGATGTAACCAAAAGCATCGTCAGTAGCAGCCATGATTTTAGTGGAGTATGTAAACCAATTACTATTGTTGGCATTCCTAGCCATATTTGCCATAGCAAATGCAGCTCTATCTCCATCTGTAGCTCTACCACTATCTTCAGCCCATCTTCTTAAGATTTCCCAATTGTCATCAGCTTTTGTATATTCTACATAACGTGATTTCATACTAGCTACATCACCACTCCAGTAAGAATTAAGTCTAGTTTTAAATAGATTCCATGATTCAGGAATAGCTTCCATCATAGCATTCATTGATGCTAAACTAGCACGTATCGTAGCAGTATCACCTGTAAAAGGATACCGCATAGTAGCACCTAATGTCGTTGCAAATGGACGTAAAAAGGTAGCTGTAGCTGTACCCATAATAGCTCTTAATGGAGTCTTAGGTCCACTAAGTACGCTATGTACAAACATACCCTCTAGTTCTCTAATCAAAGCTCCGGTCCTATCAGGTCCTTTAGGGTCAATCTTACCACCCTTAATCATCTTCCTAGCCCAGGAGTCTAGATCATCTAAACTATTAACAGTCTTCATAGATGAGAATGTCTCGAACAAAGCATTCATAAGTCCATCATCAGCATCATCTTTGGCGATCTTAAGGATTGTCATAATAGACTCCCTTGTGTCAGCCATCTCTTTTGTTAATGTTGACTCTAAAAATTCTCTTTGTTTACCAGCACCTATCTCTCTGAAGTTCTGTGATTTAATAATTCTAGCTTTCTTTGTTTCAGTTAATGCAGTTAATAATGTATCCACTACTTGTGCAGCAGGTCCATCTATATCACCGAGATCT
>VTLG01009920.1_pt1 | contig 15890 bp, 31 predicted proteins | sample 4694571 | NCBI WGS metagenome assembly VTLG01 (sample SAMN12604809, study PRJNA352737) | marine metagenome | biome: ENVO:00000447; feature: ENVO:00000209|ENVO:00000569|ENVO:01000036; material: ENVO:00002151; isolation source: viral sequences binned using virsorter ...
GCTTCTTCAACTGGAGCTTGGCTTGTTTACATAAACGAACCACTTCAGTCTTGCCCATAACTTTAGCACGTTGTTCCATCACTGTCAAGATCTGAATCTTTCTAGCGTAAGGTTTTTTTATTCTTTTTACTTTTGCAATAGTTGCTTTTGCATCAGCAACAGTAGCAAATTTTATACTGACTGTATCTTTAGGATTCTCATCAGTATAAAGTCTTCTACCACTACCTTTAGGCTTTTTTCCTGTTCCTACTTTGGGGTCTTTTCTTTTTGCCACCGTGATAACTCTTTTGATCTTTCAGTATTGCTTTAAGTGTTTTAGCTTGTCCTGCGTGTGCTTTAGAAGCTTTGTTCAAAGCACCTACAACTTTAGTTAATCTTTTTGTATAATGACCCATTAAGATCTATAGCCTCCACCTTTGGCCTTGTACTGTTTGGCTAACATCTGTGCTTTTCTAGCTGACCACTGACCGGGATTACCACCTTTTCCACCTGCTTTAATTTTGTTAAAGAGGTTCTTTCTCATAGTAGGCTTTGTGTAGTTTTTTGCTTTGTTTACTGTAGATTTAGCTGCCATTAGCTCGGTATCTCCGTAATTGATGCAACTACGTGTAACCTGTTGGCTGTAGCTGCTTGAACTTTTAAAATATCTCCTGCTGTCAGGAGTAGATCTCTAGAAAGTAACTCTACTGTACCATTAGCACTAATTGCTTTGACCTTAAAAAGATTAAAGACAGCAGAAGCAGCATCAGTAATTGTTATTGTTATTGTGTCTGCATTTCCACTGTCTTCTGAAACAATAATAGATTCAACAATAGAATCATATCTGTTAGGTACAGTATAGAGTGTTGTATTATCTGTTGTTGTAAGATCTACTCTAGCAACTCTAAGAGCAGAAGAAGTCTGTATGGTTGACATTATCTACCCCTACGAGCAGCTCCACCTTTAGCCATACCTTTCTTCTTCATCATAGCACCACCTCTGGCCATGCCTTTTTTCTTCATCATGCCACCTCTGTTCATCTTACCTTTGCCATCCATAGCAAATTTAGGAATCATCTTACCTGTCTTTGGGTCTTTACCCATAGGCATAGCACCACCTTTTGAGTAGCCTTTCTTCTTCATTCCACCCTTAGCATAACCCTTCTTTTTCATGGTCATACCTCCACGCTTCATTCCTGAAAGACCTGTGGCTGAACCTGTTGGTTTTTTCTTTGTAGGTGACATCATACCACCCATGTTCATTTTCTTTTTAGCTGCACCTTTTTTCTTCATAGTATGTCCCGGCATATTGTTATCCTCCTAGTGTTTAAGATCCTTTTACCCATTTTTTAGATGGTGATTTAGTTTTACTTGGACTCCACTTAACTTTGTCTGCCCAATAAGCTGCAGACATTTTTCCTTTTGCTATGTTCTTAGCGTGTCTGCTTTTAAATGCTTGTCGTTGTCCTACTGTCTGATTTGTTTTAACACCTGCTTGTCCAAAACGTATTGTTTTAATTTTGTCACCTTCTTTAGCAACAACAATATGAGATTTCTTACTACCTGTGAGCCTTTTAGGTTTGTTAAAACCAGTAACACCTGCTCTGGTAAGTCTAGGATCTTTAGCCATATTCTTTTCGCTTTACACTAGGTTGAAATACGTCTTTGGCATCAAGTAATCCCTCTAGAAACATGGCTCTTTCTACATGATCTAGTGAATACTGAATACCTGTGTCTAAAAATATCTTTTTTCTCACATAAAATACATCAGAACGAGGAATGTGACACCTTCTAAGTTTAGCTTCGTCTTCATCTGCCAAAGCTGAATAAAATTCTTCTATGACGTTATCGCTAACGTAGACTTTAGGCTTTGACATGACCCTAGTTATACTCCAAAAATTGCTGTTGTCAAGAAGAAACGACAAAAATCTCCTCCTAACTCCAGTTAGGACAAAAATCCCTTACTTTAAGTTTAACTTTAAGTATTTAACTTTAGTAAATAACTAGAAGTAGAAGGAGTTTTAGTAGTACATTAAGTATTACTTATAGTATTATACCATGTATACTGCATTTGTCAACAAAAAACTGCCGCCTTCCTACATTTTTTAATAATATTATCTAAAATTGTGCTTAACAAATAAAATTGGTATACTTTTGGTATACACATAGACAAAAAACAATGTGGTTAACAGCTAAAAATACTCATTTCTGGCATTTTGTGTACATAATAACGTGCATGGGTGGGGTGGAGCATGCCATACTATAGTAAATATACCACTACTGTTGCAGAAATTTGTGACATTTTTATCATTAACTAGCTAAGTTATTGATTTTATTACATACTGATATAATAATAGATTATACTCTATATAAATACATTGAGAATTATACCAATACTGTACCAATTTTGAAAAAACATTGAATAGATGTACAATCTGCACAAATTTTAAGCAGATTAAACTTTTTTTAAAAATAATTATTTTTTGTATTGACTATTATTTTTTTCTGGAATAGATTGATTGTATTAAGACGCAAAACACTTTAAGTAAATATACATAACGTAGATTGAAAACACATAACAACTTATAACTTGACGCACTTAATATAATACTAAATAAGAATACTAATACTAATAAATAAAACTAAATTAAAATAAAAAGGATTTGACAAACAAATAAAAATAAAATAACGTAAATAGAATAACAAGTCGCATTAATATAATGTGCCATTGTCTGGATGATACTAGACTAGGTTAATCCCCTACTTGCCAATTATGTGGAAACGCATGGGCTAACTCTAACGCTGACCTTATGTCAGTATATTCGTGGGTGTCTTAAAAGGGTGGTAGGTATCGACTAGGGCTTCGTGTAATCTTGCCTAGTTAGCCGAATGGGTTCAGTATAGATAGTAATATCTATTAATCGCTTTGTAGGTGGTGTAGCTATGGCAACATAGGTGACAAGCACCACCTATAAGTTTAAATATAATGTACCTACTAGAAAGAAAAAAGAGGTATTAACATGAAAAAATCAACACAAAAAATTGTAATTGAAAATTTCTACAATCACTCAATATTAGCAATGCGTAACGTATGCGAAAATCTTGATGGCAATCCAAGATGTATTTCTGGAGCATTAAGACAAGCATTCAAAAACCATCAAGTACCTAAAGGTCAAAAGGTTATCATAGGCAATAAGGTCTATGTTGGTGGTAAGTGGCTTCCTCGATTTGATGAAAGAGGTAAGCCTATCTGGACTATATCAAACTAAACATTGACAACAATTTAAATTTAAAATAATGTAGGTACATTATATTTAAACTGTGAGGTATCAATTATGCAAATAGAACAAGTGCATCAAAGTAATATGACTGGTAAGTTGATAGGTTTTAAAGCTATTAGCACCAACACATTAACTAATGAATACTGCCAAGATATGCACAAAAAAGGTAAAGATATAATCTGTGGTGATTGTTACAGTTATATTATGTTGCAATCTTATCGCAAGAATATGCAAGCTTGTCTTGAGAGAAATAGTAAGTTGTTAAGTGGTGGTGTATTACATGATCAACAACTACCTACCATTATGGAAATATATTATAGGTTTCAAGCTCATGGTGAATTGATAAACATGAACCATCTTGTCAACCTTATGAACATTACAAAAAAGAACCCACTTACAACTTTTGCATTGTGGACTAAACGTAATGATTTGATACAGAAGTATCTCAAGAATAATGAGAAGCCAAAGAACTTAATATTGATATACTCTAACCCTAAAAAGAGTAAGATAATGAGCAAGCCACCAAAACATTTTGACAAAACATTTAATACTGTGTTAGAACATGAGCATAAAGAGTTACAAAATTGCACAGGTCAAAAGTGTAAAGATTGTTTAGCTTGTTACAAGTTTAATAATGTAGACACAATAGTAGAAAAAGTTAAGAGGTATTAAAATGAAAATTAAAATAACAGAAATACAGAATAATATTAATCCAAAGTATTATAAAATATACAATGAAATTATAAAGGATGCTTGCGAAAATATGGGAATAAAAAATGTCAATGCATCTTGGATCAATGTAGAATATGAAGAGGATTTAGAATGATTATTTATAGTGATATGGATGGTGTACTAGCTGACTTCTTTAGTGACCTAGCAGAAAAAAATAATGTTAGTCATTGGAAGGAAATTAAAGATATTAACAAGGCACTAAAAGAACTAGCAGGCACTCAATTTTTTAGCAGACTACCCACCTTTCACATGATAACTTACCCATTGGTAGGACACTTGAAAGAGATAGAGAGCCTTAACAAGTTTATACAATGGGGGATTATTTCCACACCTCTTAAATGTGATCACGATTGGTCAATCATGCAAAAAAGAAAATGGTTACACTTGAAAAACTTGATGCCTAGTAAACACAACCTACACTTTTTGTATGATAAAGAACTACTTGCAACCAATAGGTTAGATGGTTCACCTAATGTATTGATAGATGATAAACCAACAAATATAAAAAAGTGGAATGATGCAGGTGGAATTGGCTTGCAATTTCAAGCAAACAAAGATAGTGTAGATGTATTAAAAAGAAGAATCAATGAGGTGATAACATGAAAAAAATAGATTGGAAATATATTGTTTGGGTAGGTGGTGTTGATGATTATTATACTACCTATGAAAAAGCAAAAGAACATTATGATGAATGGGTTGAACTAGGTTATGATGATGTTTTTATTGAGGTGATAACATGAAACATTGGGTAACAGAAGAAGAGATGGGTTCTGGATTTAGATATTCTAAAAGAAAACACGAATACTTTCATTATAATTCTTTAGATAAAGTATCTAAACATGAACTCAATACCATGAGAACTACCTATCTTATTAGGGATTGGTGGAACTTAGATCAATTAAAAGAATTAAAAGAATTTCTTGATGGTGAGATAGCAGAAAGGTTTGAGGAATAACATGAAAAAGAAAATTTCAAAAAAAGTAGTAGATCATTTTATAGGGCATGAGCCTCAAGATTGGATTACCGATTGTATGTATAGATTGATGAATAATAAAGTATCAGTATCTGATTTGAGGAAAGAGGCTAAAGCTATGTATAAAAGCTACAAGTTTCATAGTAAAAAGAAAGAGGAATAACATGAAACAAAAACTTGTAATAGTATCCTTGTGTGATGGCATGAGTTGTGGTGCTTTAGCACTTGACACTTGGCTAGAACAAAAAGGTTTGACATGGGATGACATAGAGTATCATGCTTTTGAGATAGACAAGTATGCTGATGCAGTTAGCAGATACAACTACCCATTGATGTATAGACATGGTGATGCTAGGAACTACAAGAACTTAATAGGTGAGGACATATTCTTATTAATGGGTGGCTTTCCTTGTCAACCTTACAGTTTTTCTGGCAAGGGTAAAGCTACAGAAGATGAAAGAGATTTATCTAATCTTATCTTTGACGCACTCAAAGAGTTGAAACCTAAATACTTTCTGTTTGAAAATGTGCCTATGAAAAAGGAACATCAAGATAGAATTAGTGAGGGTATTGGATTTGAACCTACCATGATTAATTCACAAGATTTTTCTGCACATCATAGAAAAAGATTGTATTGGACTAATATCAAGATAGATGGGTGGCATGATCTCAATGAAGATGTGTCACTTAAAGACATACTAGAAGATGGGTTTGTTGATAGAGATAAATCATTCTGCGTTGATGCAAACTATTTCAAGGGTGGATCAATGAAGATGTATAAAGAGAAATCCAGAAGACAATTAGTCTTTGATATAGAAAAGAAGAAAGGTTGTAGACAGATAGGTGTAGCTGATATAAAAGGTTATGACATTATCAAAAGAGTTTATGATCCAGACTATAAAGCACCTGCATTGACAACTATGCAAGGTGGTTGGCGACAACCAAAGGTTGCAACAAGTGAACTCTATTGGAGAAACTTGACACCTCTTGAATGTGAGAGGTTGCAAACTGTACCTGATGGGTATACAAAGTATGGTATGTTTGCTAGTGATGAAGATGAAAAACCCATCAGCAATACACAACGATACAAGATGTTAGGCAATGGATGGACTGTTGCAGTAATATCACACATAATGAAAAACATGGAGAAATAAAATGAAAGCATATTTAATAGATCCAAAAGAGCAAACAATAACACAAGTTGAACATGATGCTAGTAACTATAAGAACATCTCAAGAACTATAGGGTGTAGCTATTTTACAACAGTTGTATTAAATGAACATGATGATACGATTTATCTTGATGATGAGGGTTTACTTTACATGGACATTAAGTATATGTTTCAGATAGATAACAATGAAAACTTTTGTTATGCAGGTAAGGGTTTAGTGTTAGGTACTGATGAAGAAGGTGAGAGTTGTGAACCTACCATAACATTAGATGAATTAAAGAAAAGAGTAACAAGATATTTTACAATAGGTTAGAAAAAATAAGGAGAAGAAGAATGCCAAAGTATAGAATAACATTTGATTTTTATGACGAAATAGAAGCTGAAGATGAAACAGAAGCACTTGTTCAATCCACTAGTGATATAGCAGAAGTGATTGGAATGAATGCAGTAGTAGAGAGGATTAAAGATGAAAACTAATTTAGAAAAGCACAAGCACTACCAGAAGAAATCACGCTATCAATTCTGTGAGATACCTAATGATGAGGAAGGACAACAGTTGGTAAAGCTGATGAAGAAATACTTGAACAAGCACAGATACAAGATAAGGATCAAAGGGCAGTATCTTGACAAGGTTAAGTATCCAGATACCTATTGGTCAAAAGGTGCTCCCATTGACGCTTGTACCCACATTAGAGTGTACATTGATGAGAAGCCAGAGGTGTTACACAATCAATGGACAGATACAATAACCTATGGATTGCGTCATGCTATTCATACACTTGAACACAAGTTAGCACAACATGAGAGCTTGAGAAAATGATGCACCATTGGGAAACAAATAGGTGGAAGCTATTGATATTAATAATAATTATGGCATGGACATTTGAGATGTGCTATGGAACTTTTGGAGGTTTAAGATGAATGATTTTGAATTTTTAAAAACAAGTCTAAGAAGTTTGATAGACAAAATGGAAAACGATAGTTATTATGATCTTGAAACATCTGTAGATGCACTATGTTCTCTTGCAAGATACTATGAGAAGATGGGTGGTGATTATAAACGTAGAGAGAAACTTAATAAGGAATTTAAGAATGATAAATAAAATACCAGAATTTTGTCAGTCACATTGGCTCTGGAGAATACCATTAGCTGTTGTATTTATACAACAAGGTTGGTGGAAGATGCCTGTTGATATAGCTGAAGCAGAATCCTATGGGTTATCCTATCTAACATGGTGGGTGGTAGCTTATGGTGAGTTTCTAGCAGGTGTAGGTCTACTTATAGGTGGTATCCTTAACAGAATGTGGATGTATGATATGCCAGATTGGATAGGAGATATGGTCACTAGATTTAGTGGTATCACTATGTGTTGTATTATGACAGGTGTGATATGGATAGGTGATCCAGAAAGTATACTTGATGTGTTGTTCTATGATAACCTTCATGTATTACTATGGGTTGGTGGATTATATTTTGCATTGAGAGGTAATAGAGTATGAGTGATGAGATAAAACAAGCATGTCAAAAGCAATCTGAAGATGCTTACAAGATGTTTCTTTGGTTTTGTAAATGGTTCTCTTACTACTGTATCTTTCTTCTTGTACTGTTAGCATCATGTAACTTTGGTGTTGATGGATCAGGTGGTAAAGGTAGACCAGATTTACATGAAGAATATAAAGAAAGGATGGGATTGAATGAGTAATGAACCCTACCACAATGAAGGCTTTGGTGTTGCATATATGCTGCTATTGTTTTTTATTTTAATTCTTCCTGCAATAATTCTTTTTACCTCGTTAGGTACATGGGATATGTTTTGGAAGATGCACTTACCAGATGGTGACTGTTGGGAAAACTCAAGGCATGAGAAGGTATGTAAACCTACTGCCAACTGTAAAATAGGAAGGAATTTTTGTGACTGAATCAATACCATATGACTTAAAGTATTTCCTGCAAGACATTGGAATCATTGAGGTTTTGCAGGTTGTAGAAAAAGTAGAAACAGAAACTTACAACGTATGGCTACCATCTAATGCAGATGATGAGCCACCATTTTAGGAGAGGAAGATGTATAGAGTTACGATATATAGAAATGAGTTAATGATAGCTAAATTTATTGAGGACATTATCAGTCAAGCTGTAGGTAAAGCAAGGAAGATAGGTCAGAGTGGAGATCAAGTCTATGTCCATGAGGTTATACAGACATCTGATGGACATTTTGATGAGGTTGAGTGTACCTTAAAAACCACAATATAAATTAAATTAGTTCTTGCTATTGTCAATCTTATAGATATAACTATATAATTCTTAAAGTAATACTTAAAGAACTACTAGAGCTAACTACTACTCTAGTAATTAACTAAAGAAAGAAGATAGATGAAGTATACACATAAAGTAAAACTTAAAGATGGTTCTCATGTCTTTAGATTCGTTCCACCTAGAGATACAAAGCTTGCAGGTGTGATGAAGAACCATACATTTAGAGATGGTCGTCAAGCTAGACATGAGATACCTAAGTTGGTGAAGATAGTAGAAGACTTTCGTGAAGGTAAGATACTTGCAGGTAACATCAGCATTAACTCTAATTTTAATCAAGTGGTTTTACATTATATGAATACTGACCAATTTAACTCTTTGTCGTCTAATTCTAGGCGTACATATGAGTATATACTGAACTCAATATGCAAGACTAAACTATTTAGTCGTGATTTGGGTGATATAACCTTGAAATACCTCACTCCTGCCCATTGCTCTACACTTTATGAGCTTTGGGTAAGAGGTGTCAGCATAGATAATGCCAATCAAAAGGCTAGAGTGTTCTCAATGCTGATGAACTACTGTATTTCTATTGGATTGGTTGAGTTTAACCCAATGTCAAGGATAAAGAAGAGAAAACATCAACCTAAATCTATCGTCTGGACAAAAGATCAAGTAGAATTGTTTGTAGAAACTGCTTTCTCTCAATTTAAGTGGAGAAACATAGGTCTACTAGCCTTGATGTGCTATGAGTGGGGTCAAAGACCTACAGATATTATGAATTTAAAGTGGGATTTTGTTGAACCACCTATTGAAGAAGATACAGGCATAGTAACCATCAAACAATCTAAGAGAGGTGCTACAGTTAAGCTACCTATTGAGGATCATTTGATGAAATTACTAACACAACAACATAATGATTGGTCTTTCCAAGAATATGTAATACCTCATCAGCGACCTTCTGATGGGTGCTACAGACCTCTTTCTCCAATGCAAGTGTCTACCCTTGTGAATGAGATAAAGTCTGCGTGTGGTCTTCCTATGGAGTTACAGATAGGATTCCTAAGAAAGACTGCAATTAATGAGATGATTGAGAGTGGTGTAGATCAGTTGGCTATCATGTCTGTGACAGGGCATCAGAATGTACAAAGTTTGAATCCATACAATAAACATAATTACGATACTGCAAGATCGGCACTAGACATGAGGAGAGAAAGATGCTAGAGTTTTTTCTGAAAGGAAACTATGACGTTACAAAAAGAATTAAAAACAAACTAAAGAAAATAGCAAAGGAAGGAAACAAGAATGCACTTGAAGCTTACAACAAAACAAAAGAAGGGTACGTTTATATTATCACCAACCCTGCTTGGGAAGGGTGGGTCAAAATAGGTATGGCTGTAGATGCTGAAGATAGATGTAAAGCATTTCAAACATCAAGTCCTCATAGGGATTATCAGCTAGAGTACTGTGCTTATTTTAACAATAGAAGATTAGCAGAAGATAAAGTTCACAAGAAGATGGTTAAAATATCTGATGAAAATACATCAGAATGGTTTAAGACAACTGTAATTGATGCCATTAAAGTTATAGAAAGGGTAGTGCATGGCAGATAATCCACATAAAGCTTGTCCTTTTGAGGATTGTGGATCTTCAGATGCTTTTAATTGGAATGATGATGGCTATGGATTTTGTCATAGTTGTGGTGAAGCTTATCCATCTAAAAATAAACTAAGAACTTTTGATTGGGTGAACCAAGCATATCCATTAAAGAGGAAGGTAAATGTTATGGATGTAGAAATAAAAGGATTTACCTATGAGAATATCAGGAGTATTGATCCTGAAGTATGCAAGCTATATGGTATAGCTGTACATACAGATGCTCAAGGTAATCCTGTAAGATACGCATATAAGTATCCACACACTGTCAAGTATAGAGACTACAATGATAAGTCTAAAACTTGGATAAAAGATAGGGGTGTGGGCATGAACGAAATGTTTGGTCCAGACTTTAACTCTAACAGTTCAAACAAACTCTATATTACAGAGGGTGAGTTTGATGCAGCTAGTCTGTACCAGATATTAGGACAAAAGTATTTTGTTAAATCTCTACCATCTGCTTCTATTGGTGAGAAGTTTATCAAGAACAACTATGATTATCTTAATTCTTTCAAAGAATTGATTTATGCAGGTGAGCTTGATGATGCAGGTAAGAGATCAGCAGAAAGAATCTATGAAGCTTTTCCAGATAAGCTTTACTATGTACCTATGACTAAACATAAAGATGCCAATGACTTTCTGATGGCAGGTGATGAGAAAGATTTGATGTGGTCTGCAGTTAAGCCACAAAGATATTCACCAGACAACTTCTTCTGTTCTGATGAAGAGGTTAAACAAGCCATACTTAATGAAAGTCCTTATGACTATACACCAATAGGACATACAGGACTTGATGATAAGATCAGAGGTATTGTCAAGGGTGGTCTGACATTTATCAAAGCACCTAGAGGTACAGGTAAGACAGAGCTTATCAGATATATTGAGACAGGTCTACTAAAAAATCCTGACATACGTATAGCTATGCTACACATGGAAGAGATGAAGTCCACCACCTACAGAGCTATGGCAACCTATGAGTTAGGTGTCAATGTTAGAACAAAAGATGATGCCAAAGAAAACAATGTATCAGAAGATGAGGTTATCAAGTCAGCATTGAGAGCTACTCAAGGTGAAAGAACGATTGTGTTTGAGATGAGATCACATGATGATCCACTTAAACTATTAGAGTACACTAGACTAGCTTGCTCTGTCTATGGTGCAGAATACATCTTTGTAGATCATGTTCAAAGACTAGCCTACCTTAGTCAGTCTGGTGTAGATGGTGCTACCTCTGTTCTTACATCTCTTGGTGCAAGAATGGCACAGTTATCTAAAGAACTAAACATAGGTGTGGTATTTATATCACAAGTCAATGATGATGGTAGAACAAAGTATGCATCTTCTCTTGAAGAGGAAGCTATAATATGCATTAAGATAGAAAGAGATATAGAGAATGAAGATGAGGTGGTACAGAATACCACTAACTTTATCGTGGATAAGAACAGACCTTTTGCAAAGTTAGGTAAGGCAGGTAGTGTATACTATGATCCAAAAACAACTTTGATAAGGGAAAGTTATGGTGATGAAGAGGATAAGATGGTAGCATGATAATATTTGATATTGAAACTAATGGTTTAAATCCAGACAAGATACACTGCATGGTATTTGTAGATACTAAAAGTGAAGTATCTAAGTGTACATTTACAGGCGACTATGAGTACATGAAAGAGATACTATTATCTGGTGAGCCTTTACTAGGACATAACATAATACGATATGATATACCTGTGCTAGAAAAGATACTAAACATAAAGATCAAGTCTAGACTGTATGATACTCTGCCTATGTCTTGGGTAATAAATCCTACCAGATCAAAGCATGGACTTGATAGTTTCTATCAGGACTTTGGTATTCCTAAATTAAAGATAGATGATTGGGAAAACTTATCCTTTCAAGATTATGTGGACAGATGTACAAATGATGTGATGATTACAGATGCATTATGGAATAATCTTCTACCTAGATTTTTAAAAGTGTATGGCTGTAAGAAAATGCTTGACAAGTTCTTTCGTTACCTTGAGTTTAAAATGGACTGTGCAAAAGAAGCAGAAAGACAAGGTTGGAAACTAGATGTTGATCTTGCTCATTCACTTCTTGATGAATGGACAAGACTACAAGAAGAAAAGATAAAAGAGCTTGTGAAAGTTATGCCAATGAGAAAACTTTATAAGACACAGACTAGACCAAAAGTGTACCAAAAGAAAGATGGTTCTCTATCTTCTCATGGTAAAAAATGGAAAGATCTTCTTGAAGAGCATGGTCTACCCTCTGACTATATCGGTGAAGTGACTGTGGTTAAGGGAACAGAAGATCCTAATCCTAACTCTACTGATCAAGTTAAAGATTGGCTATTCTCTCTTGGTTGGAAGCCTTGCACCTACAAGTATAACAAAAATAAAGAGACAGGTGAAGAGAAAAAAGTAGAACAGATCAGAAAAAATGGTGAGCTTACAGAATCTGTAAAGCTTTTGATAGATAAGAACCCTGCTGTTGGTGTCCTTGATGGACTAACTGTTCTTCAACATAGGCTAGGTATTGTAAAAGGTTTTGTAGATTGTGAAGAAAATGGTTATGTTAAGGCAGAGATAGATGGTTTAACAAATACATTGAGGTTCAAGCACAAGAAACCTCTAGTCAACCTACCTTCTGTTGAGAAACAGTATGGTAAAGAGATTAGGAGTTGCTTAATTGCAACACCCGGACATTTATTATGTGGTGCAGACATGACATCTCTTGAAGATACGACAAAGAGACATTATATGATGCCATATGACCCACAGTATGTGAAAGAAATGTCAGTAGAAGGGTTTGACCCACACTTAGACTTGGCAAGGCACGCTAAGTTTGTAACACAAAAGCAAATAGATCAACACAACAGAGGTGAGATCAACTTGAAAGACATTAGAAAGAACTTTAAGGTAGTGAACTACTCTGCAACCTATGGTGTAGGTGCTGAAAAACTATCCAGAGAAACAGGAATGTCTATTGGTAAGGCAAAGAAGTTACTTGATGCCTATTGGGATAGGAATTGGTCAGTGAAAAAGTTTTCAGAAGATCAACCTATAAGAACAATAGGTGATGATATGTGGATTCAGAATCCTGTCAGTAAGTTCTGGCATTCATTGAGATATGAGAAGGATGCTTTCTCTACTATCAATCAAAGCACAGGTTCTTATTGTTTTGACAGGTGGGTAGCCATCTATAGAAACGTGAGGTCAAACATCATAGGACAATTCCATGATGAAAGTATTAATTTAATTAAAGAAGGAGAAGAAAAGGAACATACAGAAGTATTAAAGTGGGCAGTTCAGAAGTTAAATGAACAGCTAAAACTTAATGTAAGTTTAGGAATTGATGTACAATATGGAAATAATTACGCAGAGGTGCATTAATTACTTGCATTGTAACTAGTAATCGTGTTATAGTTTTTTATTAACAAAATTTAGGAGCTTTAAATGGCAACAAGAAAAGTAAAGTTAGAAGGTATTGCAGAATGGGCGAGAGTCTTTGAAGAGAATCGTGAGATGACAGGGTTCAAGCCTACACCTCAAGCAATAGGTGCATATGAAGAGTGCAATGGTGCGTGTAAGATTGATGTTATTATGAATGATGTTAATTACAAGAAGCTAAAAGATTCCAAGTCTCAAAAGGAAGGTAAGGATGATGACTTAGGTAGAGGTAAGAAAGTTACCTTTGTACGTAAGTTTGAAACAGGTAGAGATTGGGATAGTGGAGCACCTATTGTTCTCAAAGAAGATAACACACGTTGGGATTATGAAGTAGATGGTCCTATTGGTAATGGGTCTGTGGTTGAAGTTACTCTAGCTGTCTTTGATATAAAGAAGTATGGTAACACAGGCACACGACTTGAGAAAGTTAAGGTGGTTGAGCACAAGAAGTATGATCCTGATGCTGATGAGGATGATATTGCTCCTGCACCTATTAAAGCTAAGACAAGTGAACCAGTACAGGATGAAGTACCCTTTTAAAAAACCTAAACCTAGAAACCTTGAGGCTAGAGAGTTGTACACTCCAAGATATAGTCTCAAGGTTATACCTAATAAAGTCAAAAAGATCTTTAGAAAAAGAAAACATAAAGGACAAACTGATGAAAAAGATTGAAAACCTTGTCAAGGATATTTACAAGACAATAGAAGGTAAGGGTGGTTGGCAATCTGCTATCAGTGAATCCTTTGGTATGAGTATAGCACATCTTGCTGACACTAGATTCTCTGAACCACAGAAGCCAAGAGGTTACTTATCTCTGTCGTCTGTTGGAACACCATGTCAACGTAAACTGTGGTACAAGATCAATAAACCTAAAGTTGGTGAGCCACTAAGACCTAATAATCTTTTGAAGTTTTTCTATGGTGATATGATAGAAGAGTTGATCTTACACTTAGCAGTAGCTAGTGGACATGAAGTTAAGGGTATGCAGGACAGACTAGATGTGCACGGAGTTAAAGGACACCGGGATGCTGTTATAGATGGCATGACCATTGATGTTAAGTCATGTAGCACCTACGCCTTTAAGAAATTTAAAGAGGGAAGGTTAAGAGAAGATGATCCATTTGGTTATATATCGCAGCTTAGTTCATATGTTTATGCAGGTAAGGATGATCCCCTTGTTACTGATAAAAAACAGGGAGCTTTTCTTGCAGTTGATAAACAGAATGGACATATTTGTTTGGATGTTTATGATTTCTCTAAGGAATTAAAAACTAAAGAGAAAGAGATTAAGGACATAGTTAAGATGGTAGAAGGTAAGTTACCTAGAAAAAAGTTAGATCCCATACCACAGTCAAAAACAAGCGAAAACAAAAAACTAAACGTGGTATGTAGCTATTGTGAATACAAGAGTACGTGTTGGGATAAGCTTAGAACTTTCATCTACTCCTATGGTCCTGAATATTTAGTTGAAGTAAAGACAGAACCAAAAGTACCAGAGGTGTTTACATGAGCAGGTCAGCTAAAGCAAAGGGTAGATTAGGACAGCAAGAGATCAGAGATAAACTACTAGAAACTTTTCCAGAGTTTGAGAAAGATGATATTCAGTCTGCTATCATGGGTGATACAGGTGCTGACATAAAACTATCTCCTCAAGCCAGAAAAAGATTACCACTAGCAATAGAGGTTAAAAGAAGAAAAGGTGAGATGAAAACTGTGTATGGCTATATTGAACAAGCTGTTAGTCATGGAACAGGTGAGCCTGTTGTCTTCTACAGATCAGATCATAGACCTTGGGTTGTTATGGTGGGTCTGCAACATTACATGGATTTAATTAGAGATTGGAAGATAAATGAAAAGAAGCTTTAAAATTTGGGCAGTTGCAGGAGGTCCTTATAGTAGGGAACAACTAGAAGATGATTACTATGAAGAAGAGTATTCTGAATTTCCTGAAGAGGGTAACTTTTTACTCCTGTGTAATGTAGAAGAAAATAAAAGGTTAAGAGAAGAAGAGTTTTGGTTTGCTACAGAGGAGCAAGCCTATAAGTTTAAAAACTATATTGATGGAAGAATGGAAGCTTTAGAGGTTTCTGAAGATTAATGTGTTGACTTTTAGTGAGATTGGAGTATAACTATGGGTTTACGATTTGAAATAGTTTTAACTGTTGAGGTTGATGAAGATTCCAACTTTCTTGAGGTTAGTGAAGACAGCACACTAGAAGTTATTAAAGAAAAAATATCAGATTGTGTATATGATTTAGATGATTTGAAAATAGTAGAAGTAGATGTTACAAGGAGAATAGATTGAACTACAACATGAGACAATACAGTAAAGAAGTAGAGAAGCTTATCATTACTGAACCAAAGAACAGACTAATAGAAAATGTTTTAGGTTTA
>VTLG01011667.1_pt1 | contig 15889 bp, 8 predicted proteins | sample 4694571 | NCBI WGS metagenome assembly VTLG01 (sample SAMN12604809, study PRJNA352737) | marine metagenome | biome: ENVO:00000447; feature: ENVO:00000209|ENVO:00000569|ENVO:01000036; material: ENVO:00002151; isolation source: viral sequences binned using virsorter ...
ATCGGTGCATTCTTCCATCTAACTTGGAACGGTATGGTACAATAGTTCCTTCACTCATCCATTGCTTAACATTTGGATTTGCATCACACCATTTGCACATTTGCAGTTCCCAAGAACTACGGTATACAGGCTCATGTGAACCTCGATACTTATTATGTTTCGGAAGTTTATAAATACCCTTTCTTGGTTTTCGGTCACTTTTTGACATTATAAATATTTATCAGGAGTATATATGGCAGACTTCAGACGAAATAGACACTCTATCTCTTCTATTGAAAAATCGGTTCAATTTCCATCAACATTAACAGAAAGTGAACGGTTTTTTGTTCAGTTTGATATTTTTAAACTTGCAACTCCATTAGAGGGTATGGGTGGCAATTTGATGAAAACCATTCTTACAGCTTCTCCAACTGTTGTAGCAAATTTAGCAGATAAGTTGTCAGATATTCATGGAACATTTGATTACTCACAAACAGCAGATCAACTATTATATTCTATACAATTACCTCTTCAAGAAGCTCCAGCAGAATCTTCTACCTTAGAATATAATGATGAAAGTACAAAGACAATGCAAAATATAGGTACTGCAATACAGGGAATCCGAGGTGCAGCTGGTGATGCTGGTGAAGGTAGCTTTGCAGATAAGGCAAAGAATATTATTAGTAGTATAGTTAAAGGTGCTGGTGGTGTTGTTGAGGCGGAAGCTATGAAATTAATACCAGAAGTTGCTCAATCTATGTATGGTAGACTTAGAGGTAAAGTAAAGAATACGATGCAACAGACATTCTTTGTTGGGCCAAGTAAGAAAGATTACCAATTTACCTTTGATTTGATTGCAAGAAATAGAAAAGATTCTGAAGCCATGTCTACTATAGCTAATAGGTTTCAGTATTTTTCGAATCCTGGCTTATCTGGTCAAGGTAACTTCTGGACTTATCCAGAAGTAGTTAGATACTTTTTTATGGAAAGAGTTGGTGATGATTTTCGTCAGATTGATGTATTATCTTCATTAGGAAATGGAGTAAAAAACAAGGTATATGAATCTAAGGCTTGCTTTATAACTTCAGTTAGTATTGAATATGGAGATGATGATTATCTACTTTTTAGTTCTAAAGATGGTGGTAGAGGTGTTGGTAAAATGAAATTAACACTTGCACTAAAAGAAGTAGAATACTTTTCGAAAGAAGATTATCGTAGATCTACTGATCCAGAGATATAGAGTAATTGGAGTTAATAAACTATGGCAAATCTAAGTTTTTTTAGAAATTATCCAATCAGAGAATTAAAACAAGACGGTGTCACTAAAAAAATCGTTGACCTATCCAGATACGTAAGGTCATCAAATGACCTACTTGTTAAAAAATATGAATATTTTGATTATGAAATAAATGGGTCTGAAAGACCAGATCAAGTATCATACAAGAATTACGGTAGTACTGAGTTTTATTGGATTGTATTAGTTATTAACAATATTCGAAATATATGGACAGAGTGGCCGTTGGGTCAAGAAGAATTTGAAAGTTATGTTGTAAATAAGTATGGATCTATTGCAGCTGCACAAGCTTCAACTTATAGAAATCTTGCTGAAAAGGATATATATAAAGCATCTACTGCCAGTTTAGATGAACTTATTATTGCAGATGGTGAGGCAGTTGATGCGACGATAATATCAGATTACAGTTTAGTTTCTGGTACTGATTATAAGGTGGTATCAGATTATGAAAGAGAAATGGATTTGAATAATGCTAAGCGAAATATAAAGTTGATTAAGAAGAGTTTGATTTCAAGTATTAAAGATGAGTTAAAAACTCTTTTTGGTGATTAAATGCTACCATCACAAATAGATATAACATCTGTAAAAATATTTGCAGCTGAAGACGTTGGTGTTGATGTTGGATATGTTTTTAGTTCTCTGAGAATACGAGAATCTATAGTTCATGAATTTGTAAGTGGTGATATAACTATTGAAGATGATAGTAATTTATATGAAAGCTTACCAATAATTGGTCAGGAACAAATTCAAATTACCATTAACCACAATGATATTAACGAAGTAATCGTTGGAATGATATATGGAATTAAAGAGTTTGAAAAGATAGATGCTCGAAGGTCTTCTTATAGATTATATTTCGTTTCTATAGAAAAATATTATAATCAGAATAATAGAATTGCACGTGCATTTAAAAATACAGCACCACATGATATTATTGGTAGTATATTCAAAGCAGATGTTCCAACCAAGAAGGGAGTTCTCATCGAATCGATGAGTGGTAATGTATCGTACATTGCTCCCAATATCACTCCATTCCAAACAATAAGAAATGTTCTAAGACAATGTGAAAGTTTAAGTACTGGAACAAGTAACTTTCTATTTTTTGAAAATAGACAGGGATTTATAATTGCTTCTTTAGCTTCATTATTAAATCAAAAATCTCTATATGAATATCATTATGACGAAGGTATAGGTGGAGGTAGTGTAGAATCTTCTGGCACAAATCGTAATGCATTTACTATTGAGAATTTTCAAGTTGTTAAACAAACAGATACATTTTCTGCGATAAGTGATGGTATGTTTGCATCTCAGTTACGCACTATTGATTTAATAACCAGAAAGTATGGAACTGATAGTGAAACATATAATTATGATTATCATACAGAGTTTGGTACATTTCGTCATTTAAATCCTGTACCATTATATAGAAAACTAACAGGAATATCAGATAATGCTGAAGGTAGACAATATTTTGCATATACTAATGAGAAGGCTTTAACTAATAGTTATGTAAAGTCAAATGAGCCTGATATGAGGGTTGCTTATTCAAGTACTACTGGATTGCGTAATAAAATACAAAATAGAATGATTGATGCATATACATTTAAGTTAATTATACCTGGCAATATTTTATTATATCCAAGTAATGTTATACACTTAAATGTTACATCAAACTTAACAAGAGAACAGGACAGAATGTTATCTGGTAATGTTTTGGTGACATCTATAACTCATATAATATCTAATGCAGATAGAACATATAAACAAGTTGTAGAGACAACAAAGGATTCTCATATGGGCCCAAAGAGAATTGAAGTTGATTCGAAGGATGATGGGTTTCGAAGAGGGTTTATGACATAATGCCTGAGTTTTTACCTAATTTTACATTCACACCATTTACTGCTACTATAGAAGAAACAACCGATCCACTAAAGTTGGGTCGTGTGCGTGTTCGTGTACATGGATATCATAATCCAGATAAAGCACAAATACCAACTGATGAATTACCTTGGGCTCATGTCACCTACAATGATTCTAATAGAATGTCAGTTCCAACCAATGGAGAATGGGTCATTGGATTTTTTCTTGATGGAGAATCTGCACAGAAACCAATAATCATAGGAACATTGCCAGGCATCAATGATGTTGAACCATCCACAAGTAAATGGACAAGGAATGATTCTGGAGACACAGGTGTATCCAGTGCATCTCAATATACAAAGAAAACCACACAACATAAAGGAACTGATATTACAGAACCTGCTAATGGTTATGGTGCAAAGTATCCACATAATAAAGTTATTGAAACATCCAGTGGCCACCTGATAGAAATTGATGATACTCCAGATAAAGAACGAATACACATCTATCATAAGAGTGGATCATTTAGTGAGTTTCATCAGGATGGGACAAAAGTAGATAAGACAGAGAAAGACAAATATACAATCACATTAGGTAAGGAGTATATTGCAGTAACAGGTGATTACAAGATAGAAGGTGGTGGTGGTTCAGAGTTTAAGATTAGTGGTACAGATGGAAAATTATCTTTTAAGAACACATTGGATACTACTGGATTAAAAGGTGTTGTAGATGACATTGTTACTATATTAAATAGTGTAATAACGAATTTGCAAAGTTTGGATGTAGTTGGTGTTGGAGTTGGAGTTCCTAATCCTGGCGCTGTTGGAGTTGTTGCAGCTATGACAGCAAGACTTGCAGAGGTAGTAACACTTCAAAGTAAAATTACTACTCTTCTGGAATAATAAATATAGATAATGGGAACTCTTACACGAAACAGTACATCAATAACCGATCTGAATCTGTCCTTCGAAATAAACAGTAATACTGGTGACTTCAATAAACTATCTACTGAGGCGGTCATTCGTCGTTCATTGGATACTATATTAACCACAGGTATGATGGAAAAACCATTTCGTGAAGATTTCGGTTCTGATGTTGCTATACGATTATTTGAGGTTGTAGGTAGTCGTGATATTCCTGCAATTCAATCTCAAATAAGAAATGCAATTGATAGGAATGAGCCGAGAATTCAATTAATTGATCTGGCAGTATATGGAGATTTCCTTAATAATAGACTTGAAGTAACAATATCATACATGATTAAAAAGACATCTCAGATAGATGAGATAACAACTATGTTAAACCTTTCTGAGTAATGGAGTATAGAAATGGCACGAAGAGATCTTAAAGTTACAGAATTAGACTTTGATCAAATAAAGACTAATTTTAGGAATTTTTTAAAGACACAAACAGAGTATAGTGATTATAATTTTGATTCATCTGCCTTTGACACACTATTAGATGTCTTTGCTTATAATACTCATTATAATGCATTCTATATTAATTCAGCAATTAATGAATCATTCTTAACAACTGCACAACAAAGAAAGAACTTAACAAAGGCTGCAAGGTCATTGGATTATATACCTAAGAGTAGGAATTCAGCTTCTATATCTGTTGACCTTACTATTGTAATTCCTCAAAATACATTAGTTGGAATATATGGTTCTACAACATATGGAACTATACAATTAAATCGTAGAAATAGATTTACCACAACAATTGATAATAATAACTACACGTTTATGAACTTGGTTGCTGAGAACTTATCACAAGGAGCTTCTTCTGAGTCTGGTGGTGTTACATATGAAAATTTTACTATTACAGATGTAACTTTACGTCAAGGTGAGTTTACTACATTTAAATATACTATTGATACTACTGATGATAATCAAAGATTTATTATTCCTTCTGCAAATATAGATACAAGTACTTTAACAATCAGTGGTGTTAAATCTGGTGAGACTGATTCTACAACATATACTTCATACAAAGGTGTGAGTCAGCAAGATATAGATGGAACAACATACGTTTATTTTCTATTCGAGAATAGTGATGGTGAATATGAATTTAGATTTGGTGATGGTGTTTATGGTAGAGCTCCAGATAATAATGAAGTTATAACAATAGAGTATCTTAATTGTAGTGGTTCTGCAGCTAACGGTGCAAATGCATTTACTGCTTCATCGAGTGTTCTTGTTTCTGGTAATATTATTACTGACGCAACAATAACAGCATCAACATCTGCTCGTTCTACTGGTGGTGCAGAAAAGGAAACTGATGAATCTATTAGAAGTAATGCTCCAATTAGTTTTAAAACACAGGATCGTGCAGTTGTTGTAGATGACTTTGGAAGTTTAATTCAAGGTAATTTTACCAATGTTGAAACTACTGCAGCTTGGGGTGGTGAAGATAATGACCCACCAAGATATGGTCAGGTATTTATTGCTGTTAAACCAAGTGGTTCTGACTTCTTAACCGATACTGAAAAGAGTGCTATTTTAGCGTATATAAAAACTAAAATGGTCGGTTCTGTTAGAGCAACAATAGCAAATCCACAATATATTAATATAGTTCCCACTATTACTGTAAAGTTTGATAGTAAAAAGACAACAATAACTTCTTCAGATTTGAAGGATCTTATTATACAATCTGTTACTGATTATTCCACAGATAATTTACAGAAATTTAATACTGTATATTACAACTCACAAATTATTGATATTATTAATGATTTAGATAATTCTATTCAATCTATTTCTATTGATTTAAAAATGAGGAAACAATTTGTTCCAACAATTGGTAGTGCATCTTCATATGTGTTATCATATCAGAATGCATTTTATTATCCACATAGTGGCCACTTAGGTTCAATATCATCAACAACTTTTACGTATGATACTTATACTGGTGCATCTCTGAAATTGAATTCTTCTGGTGGATTATCTATTAATGCTTTAGTTGGTGATGTTGATACTGTTATTGTGGAAAACGCAGGAACTGTTGACCAAACAGCTGGAGAGATAACAATAAGTGATTTTAATCCAAGTGCTGTAACAAACAACCTTCTTAAAGTTGACGTAAAACCAGATTCTGATGATATATCAAGTACTCGTGATTATATTGTTCGTGTTAAGGAGGAAGATATAACGCTAACCATTAGTGACATAACATCAGTAACATCATTAACAACTGCAACTTCATCTGGAACTACTACTGGTGGTAGTACGGTATCATATTAGGAATTTTGAATGGCATATAATATTAGAGGAAAGACACTATCAACTGTTATACCAGCAAGTTTATATAATAAGTATCCCAATTTTGTTACATTTTTAGATAAGTATTATGATTGGTCAAGAAAATCAATACTATATCTGAATAATGCTCAAGGTAATCTTAATTTATCATCAAAATTTTATGGAATGACATCGGAGTTTTATGTCGATAGGGAAGTAACAAATACTCTGGATAAATCATATACTGTTGATTTTGATGGCCAACGTACATATCTTCCAACTGAAAAATTTATTGGGGTTAGGCCGTTGACCAGTCCTTTAACTCTTACGATAGGTACAGCAAGAGATTATGTCTTTGAGAAGATATCAAATCCAAAATTAACTTTCTATTATGACCAGCAATACAAAATTACAAATAGTACTGGAGCAACTTTATATATTAAAGATGAGCAAACAGTTGGTAGTGGTGATCAATATACAACTGGTGTCACTACAGATGGAACAACAACTACTATAACTACAACTTCTGCTACTCCAAGATTATATTACACAGTTGATGGGTATGATGGTATTGGTATTATTGATGTTGAAGCAGTACCAGCTGATTATTCATATGATGTACTTAATGTTATAAACACAACCGAACCAGATGCTGGCGGATATACTAATTCAGTATATGGGTTTGGTAGAATACAGAACATTCTTTTTAATCCAGATTATCTTGTTGATACTTTTGATACTTTAACAACCAGAGATACTCCTGATGCATTTTATTATAAGTATCTCGAAAGCTATGGATTGGGTGAGTTATTTTCCAAAACTATTAGAAATAGAAGTTCTGCTGATGACTTTGTTCGTTTCTTAAATTCTAAGGGAACGCCAAGTGCGACTAAGTTTTTCTTTAATGCATTTTTCCAGAAAGATGTTGAGATATCATTTCCTGGCGAAAATATGATTAAATCTTCTGTTGGTGATTATTTCGTCAAACAGAAAATGATATTAACATCTACTAAACCTCTTGAACTTACAAGAAATAGAAGGTTGAAAGGAAATGATTCTGGAGCATACGTCACTATAGAATCTGTTTTATATAATGCACCTAATGACTATTATGAAGTGTTCATTAATGATTCAACCATAGATGGTACATTTCTTATCGGTGAATCTATTTTGGTTCTTGATAATACAGATGCAGCCATTGAGTATGATATAGAGGGAATTCTTAAGGGAATATTTACTAAGGCTGATATCACACAACCTGGCATAGAGTATGATAAGGGAGAAGTTATATCTAACACATATACTATTGAGGGACTGTCAAAAACTATAGGATTTACTGTTGATGATATTACTACTACTGGAATAGAAGATACTACTATCACATCTGGTGGAACTAACTATGTTGTTGGTGATAGATTACATTATCCTAAACCAACTGAACGAGTGGAGTTTTCTGCAACCATAAATGCCACTGGTCAATCATCCCCCATTTCATTTACTGGGCCAAATAATGAATATACATATGCAGCTGGAGTAACTCCATCCATTAAGATAACTCTTGAGGATGATGCTAAGAATACTACATTATTTACAACAGATTCTGATACTTATAATAGTTGTCTTGTTGAGATTGGTGGAATTCAATATACTGCCACTGATATTGTAGAGGCTACTCCTGATGTTCTAACTCTTCCTGCTATTGCTACTGGTGAGACTTTAACTATTCAAGCTGGTCAATTAATACGAGTAACAATTGCGGCTGCTAAGATTGTTGATAGACTTACAGATACATCTTTCTTCGATACAACAGCAGGAGTTGTTAATACTGCGGCTACTGGATATGTCTCACGTGTTCATGCAACTACTGGAGCTATAGAAGAAATTAAGATAGATAATGCTGGTGCAGGATATAGGAAACGACCAACTACCACAAGTGGAATCACAATTATAACAGATGGTAAAACATTAACTCATCCATCATTAGTTGGTACAGCTGCAAGTAAAAGTACTGTAACTCATCCAACACACAACTCAATAACACACTCAGCTGAAGCTGGTTTTATTGTTGGTGAAGAAATAACTGGTGATGTTTCTGGTGCAAGTGGTATTGCTATCAAAGAAACAAGTAATACATCATTACAGGTTACTGGTGTTGCAGAAGAAAATCAATTCTCAACATCTGACACAATCACTGGTCAAGTTTCTGGTGCTACTGCAACTGTATCTGCTGTTGTTGGTTCGTTTGGTAAAGGAGAAACAATAACTGGTACTAATGTAGCATTAACTATAAGTGGTGGTACTACTTTTCCAGTTGGTAATGTATTAAATCAAACAGTATTAACTCATCCAAGTGCATCAGCATTTACTGCTGGTACAATAATTAGTCAAGATACTACTAATGCAGCTGGTGTTGTTATCACATCAACAACTGGTTTAACTCATGTTAGAGATTTAGGATTGGGTACTTGGGGAACGAGTACAGATGTGGTTACAGTAAGAACATTAACTCATCTTGCCCATACTGGTAATGCATTTACAGTTGGTGAAACTCTTACACAAGCAGCTTCTGGTACTGACCCTACTGGTGTTGTTGTAACTGCTAATGCAGATTTTACTGAGTTTAGAGATTTGGGAACAGCAACATGGAATGCAACTGATAATGTAACTGGTGGTACTTCAAGTATTACTTTATCTGCAAGTCATTTGTCAGCAGTATCATCTGCTGGAGTTACATTAGCTGCTGGTCATCTAACAGCAGTAACTATTGGTAAGGGTACTGTTGCATATTCAGATTCTATTAATACAGTATTAAAAGATGTAACTGGTTCATTTGTTGCTTCATCTGGATTGGATGATTATGAAACTGTGGCTGTAGAAAATGCTACTATATCTGCTATTGTAACTGGTTCTACAGGGACAGTTCAATCACATGATGGATTACAAACATTAATTACCAATGGTTCATTACCTGTCGGAGCTGCTATTGAAGATGCAGCTGGAACTCCTGCTACTGCAACTATCGTATCGGTAGATGGTGATGAGTATGAATTAACACATCCATCCAGTGGTATAACTGCATTTACTGTTGGTTCTACTATTACTCAAGGTAGTGCTACTGGTATTGTTAAAGTTGGTGGAAGTGCTGATAAAACAATATTTCAAAACTTGGGAACTGCAACATGGGTTACTGGTACAGATGTAACTCAAAGTTCACCATCAAGTGTTACATTAGCCAATACTCATATAGATAGAGTTACCTTTCGTAGTGGAACATCAGTTTTAACACATCCTGGCGGTGGTACATTTACAGTTGGAGAAACTATTACTCAGGCAACAACTGGTGCTACTGGTACTGTTCAAAGTGGTTCATCTAATGATGAAACTATATTTGTAGATTTAAATTCAGGAGCTTGGGGAACAGGTAATAATGTAACTGGTGGAACTTCTGCTGTTACAGTAAGTTCTGGTGATATAGATGCAGTTGTTATTGGTTCTTCTACAATTGTTATTAAAGAAGCAAGTAAGATATTTTCTGTTGGTAATGTTACTGCAACCAGTCAAACAGTTGCGGCCAGAACTATTACTGCAACAACAAATAAGACAATGTTGGTAGCTCCTGCAACTGGAAGATTTGTTGCTGGAGATATTATAACTGGTGGAACTACTGGAGCAGTAACTGAATTATCAACAATCGATTCTCTCTTTACCATTGGTGAGACAGTAACTCAAGCAGGGTCAGTTCCTGCGACTGGTAAAGTTGTCAGTACATCAGATACTCGCACAACTGTTACCGATGTCACTGGAACATTTGAGACATCAACTGTTGTAACTGGAGCATCATCGAATATGACTACAGCTCCAAGTGCAGTTGCGACTGGTGCAAGTGCTAACCTAACATCTCTTGGTGAGAATTTTGGTGGTGCAAAATCTGTTAGTATTACAACAGAAGTAATTGGAGTTACAACCGATTCTACAGTTAATTTAACCAGAAGTGATGTTGCTGACGGTACAAACAATAATGCAGAAGTTATATTGAGGTCTGGATATTATAGAGATTATGGTAAAATATTTAATGATGTAACTGGTTATCTATCAGAAACATCTCAGAAAATAACTGACTCGTATCGATATCAAGATTTTTCATACGCTATTAAATCAGACTTAAACTATAAAGATTTTGCATACTTATTGAAGAAACTTGCACATCCAGCTGGAATGATTTTCTTTAATGACTTTTTTATTGTTAAGTCATTTCAACAAAAACTTAATAATGGTGTTTCTACTGCTACTAAAGAGATAACTATAAACATTCATAAAACCAGTACTACAAAATTCTCTCACTCGGAACAAACATTTACTGTGGGTAGAAAACTAACTGGTAGTACTTCTGGTGCTACAGGTATAGTTAAAGCAAAACATAATAAATTATTAACTACTCTCGATAGAGTTAATGGTACATTTGTTGCAGGGGAAACAGTTACTGAAGAGATATCAAATAATACTGCAACAACAGCTCCTGTGGTATTAACTCATCCAGATCATAGTGGTAGTGCATTTACAGTTGGTGGAACAATAAGTCAAGTAACAACTAATGCAAGTGGTACGGTTAGTGTTGCTTCTACTGATTCAACTTCTATCGTTGATTTAGCATTAGGTACTTGGGGTACATCTACTAATGTAGTGGCTGCAAGAACATTAACTCATAGTAATCACGATAAGGCTGCGTTTACGGTTGGTGAAACTCTTACACAAGCATCAACATCTGCAACTGGTTATGTTATATCTTCTACAGTTGATGCTACTATCTTTAGAGATTTAGGTGGTGGAACATGGGGTACAGCCAATAATGTAACAGGTGGAAGTTCAAGTATTGTATTAACAGCAGCTAATCTCTCAGCAGTATCAGCTGCTGGTGTAACATTGACTGCGGCTCATTTAGATAAAGCGTCAACAACCAGTGGTGTAGATATTATTGATAAATTAGATCTTATCTTTAGTGCATCAAGTCTATCTGCCATTATCGATTACTTCGTTAGGTATAATGCTCAACGACCTTTTGATGATCAGTTCCAATGGTTGAATGAGAGTGTGGCTTCATTTGGTAATTACATTGGTACTATTGGTTCTGAGGTTTATAATAATAGTAATGTTATATCTACATATGCTGATGTTCAAATTAATGAAAAATCAATAATAAAACGTGATGGTGTAAAATCTACTCCATTTGAGAACTTCAGACAAACTGAAAGAATTAAAACAGTTACTGGAACTGGAACAGTGGGATTTGCTGATACAACAACTGTTTCATCAAGTGGCCCTCCTGGCCCAGTTATAACGGTGACAGGTGGTAGTTCCGATTTTATTAATCAGTGTTCACCGAGAGATATCATCACTGCTGGATCTCACAAACTTTTGGTTGTTGCAGTTGCGAGTGATACATCATTGACAGCACAGAGAGTATCTGTAGCTGGTTCTACTGGAACTGTATCAGGACAATCATTTACGATAGAGCAGAAAAGAATAAACGAATTAAATAATGCAACATTTGATGACCTTATTCAACATGGTTATGATACAACTATTCAAGATGTAAACAGACAATTTTTATCTGGTTCTGAATTGACTATGGATCAGTTTAAAGATGTGTTTGCAGTTTAGTTTTAAATTTTAAATATAAATAGTTTATAAGACAAGGAGACTTTTGTGGCACTTTCTATAATTACAGACAAATTCAGGATTGAAAATGCGAAAAAGTTTGTTCAATCAGTAAAACAAAGAGTTTATCCATCAGACTTTTCAACAACTACTACAGACTATGAGGCTTCTAAGAGTGCAGTTCTCAATAGTCAAGCAGACCGTTTGTACATGATGATAGGTAAAATAACAACTTGGTACGATCCGAACAACTTACCTGCTGGTATTTCTGATAAAGATGCTGTTCCTGCGATTACTGATGATATTCGTTCCGAGAGTGAATTGTGGTCAAATGCTCAAATAGTTAAGCAAGTAACCTCAACTCATGTTCGTCATGTTATTCCTCGACAGAACTGGACAACTGGTGTAGTATACCCATTTTATCAATCTAACTCAAGTAACACAACAACATATTCAAGTTCAACTACTGAGAACTTCTATGTTCTCGATGAAGCAGAATATCGTGTTTATAAATGTTTGTGGAATAATTATGGTTCTAATTCCACAGTAAAACCAACTCAGGTTGGTTCTGCTCCTGACGCTAAGAGAATTCAAAGAGAGCCGTTTGAAACAACTGATGGATATATCTGGAAGTATATGTATACTATCAGTGCATCAGATGTTACTGCATTTGTTACTGATAATTTTATTCCAGTTGAGAAGGATGATACAAATACTCCTAACACTACAGCAGATGGTGGTATCTATAAGATTTACTTAACGAGTACGAACAAGGGTACATATTCAACATATGCTACTGGTGGTTCAGGAACTCCTGCTGGAACATACACATGGACTGGTAGTGAAAACTTTAGTCGTGTAGGACTTTCAAAAACTGGAAGTGGAATACAAGTCGCAACATTAAGAGATCCAGATGGTGGTACTCTTACTGGTGATGGTGTTTCTAATAATATGGTATTTGATACTCGTAACTCATCAGGAACTGTAACAATTCCATCCAATGAAGCTAATGACCTTGTTGGCCAACAGATTGAACGTATTATTACAGCAACAGATACAACTACTGGTGGTGAAAAGGTTGAAATTTGTGAAATTACGGCATCATCAGTTTCTACTAATACTATTACTGTTACAGGATTAAAGAGATTAGACAGTACAACTGATGTTATCTTAACTCATGCAGCCACATCTGGTTATGCAGCTGGTGAAACATTAACTGGTTCAATTTCTGGTTGTACAGCAACAGTTAAAAGTGCTGTTTCCACTACAATAACAACTGCAGCCGTAACTAATGGTAAGAAGTTTTTAGATGGTGAAAATATAACAGACGGTTCTAATGTTGTAGCAGTTTCTGCTGTTCAATATGGTTTTTCTAAACTTGCATCTGGTAAAGAAGAAAGATTTTACATCGCACCTCTTATTGAAATTGAAGGAGAGGGTGAAAATGCAAGTGGTATGCTTCGTCTTAATGGTGAGACTGGTTATGATACCAGTACAGGAAAACATTATCCAGTAGGTCAGGCTGCTGTTAGTGCGGCTGCATTGGATGTTGTAATGCATACCAATGGAACTGGATATAGAAATATTGATGTGAGAAATGATACTGATGGAACACTAAACTCTCATGTTAATATTAAGTTTGGAAAAGCAAAGGTTGGTGCAACGAGTGGAGACTCAACATCAACTGGTACAACAGTTATCAATAGTCTTGCACGAAAAATTGTTAATGCAGCTAGAATTTCTTCAGTAACACCTTATGGTGGTCATTCTTTTGATAATGTTTCTGAGTTATATGGTTATACTATTATGATTAATCAGAACTTTGTCGGTACTGAAAGTGGAGTTGCTGATGCAGCTAATGATTTTAGACAAATTGCACTTGTACAAAATCCATTGGAACAGCACGCTACTCTTGGTTCAGAGACTATTGCTGATCAGACTATATATAATTCTTATGTACGATTAGAGTTTGCTGGAGATGTTACATCTACGGTTCAAGTAGATGATTTAATTACAGACCAAGCAGCTGCAACTGATGAAGTTACTTTATCTGGTCGTGTAGTTTCTGCAACTTATATTAGTGGAACTGATGGTAGTTCAAATAATGTAACACGTGTTCTTCTTGCAGAAACTGTAGGATTTTATAACAAGAGTTATGCAGATGTTTACTATTTAAATGATAGTCGATATTTGTATCTTGCAGATGATGTTAGTGCAAATAGCAACCCACACACTGCTTTGACTTTATCTACATTTTTTGGAGCCAATGGTGCTGATTCAGATTCTAACAAAATTTACTATAGAGGTCTTAATTCCAGTGCTTCAACTGTAAGTCGTGGACTCAGACATTTGAGTGGAGATATGATGTATATGGAAAATCGTGCTCCTATAACAAGAGCTTCCGACCAGACAGAGAATGTGAAACTCATTATTGAGTATTAGGACATCTAAATATAACGAAGGATTACCATGTCACAAAGAAACCTTATAACCAATTTTAATGCTTCGCCATTTTATGATGATTTCGATGAAGCGAAGAAGTTCTTACGAATACTCTTTCGTCCTACTTATCCGATACAAGCAAGAGAATTAACACAGCTTCAAACTATTCTAAGTAATCAGGTAAGTAAGTTTGGTTCATCTATCTATAAAGATGGATCAACTGTAACTGGTGGTAGTTTGAGTTTAACTGATGTTGTATCAATAAAATTACCAACTGGTACGGTATTTACTGGTGGAACTAATAATTTAACAAGTTTATTATCTCAAAGTGATGCTGGTACAGGATATCAAGTTAATGATGTATTAAAATTAAGTTCTGGTGCTTCTGATAGTATACTTGCAACCATAGGTTCAGATAGTACATTTACTTACGAATTAGTAAATAATGTTACTCCAGCTGGTTTTTTTGGTAAAGTTCTCACAGAAAATAGTACTGTTACAAGTGGTGCCCAAAACGCACAATTTGAAGTTAATCAAAAGATAACTACATCTACAGTCCCTGCTTATACAATTGTTCATAGTGATGCAAGTGATTCATCATTTACAGTGGATGAAACTATTACACAAACTCATGCTGATACTACTACTGCTACAGGCGTAGTACTAACATCAACTCATGATGCAGATGCTGATACAGTAACAACAGTATTAATTGGAGATACAGTTACTGGTACTTTTGATACATTAACAGCTGCAGTTGGTGGAACTTCATCAAGGAGTGGTACTCCAACTTCTGTAACAGTAGATAAACGAGAAGAAAATCCAGTATTCAGAGTACAAGGTTTTACATCTGCTACAACAGGTGATCTTAATCCTACTATATTTGGTTCATATGAAACAGAAGATGAGTTTATTAATGGTGATGAACTTCGACTTCTTGGTTCTGATGATAGTACTATTTCAACTACAAGTTTAGGAACATTACCATCTGGAACTATTCAGTATGATTCACAGATAGCATCGGTTACTGAGGGTTCGTTCTATACTAATGGTTTCTTTGTACAGATAGATCAACAGTCAATAGTTCTCAATAAGTATGATAGAGATATAACTGCACGAATTGGATATGATGTTGGTGAAGTTACAGTTACTGAAACTGATGACCCAACATTACTTGATAATGCAACTGGTGCTACTAATGCAAATGCTCCTGGCGCTCATAGATTTAAACTTTCATTAACTTTAACTTATAAAACTGATTTAGCAACTAATGATGATGTTGCGAATACATCCGATATTAATTTCTATCAAATAGGTAGAATTGAAAGTGGTTCAATGGTTGATATTAAAGCAAGAGCTGCTGGTAGTTCTATTGCATCTTCAATCGCAAAGAGTATTCATGATGTTAATGGAAACTTTG
>VTLG01012464.1_pt1 | contig 15889 bp, 8 predicted proteins | sample 4694571 | NCBI WGS metagenome assembly VTLG01 (sample SAMN12604809, study PRJNA352737) | marine metagenome | biome: ENVO:00000447; feature: ENVO:00000209|ENVO:00000569|ENVO:01000036; material: ENVO:00002151; isolation source: viral sequences binned using virsorter ...
CAAAGATATACCCTGTATCTGAACCAGTTTTTAAATGTCCACCAGATGTAATAGTACCACTTGTCCCTAATGTTCCAGTTATAGAAACACCACCAGCCGTTGTCTCTAACTTCTTAGCGTTGTCGTAATAGAGTTCTACGGCTCCGTCTTTAATAAACTTTGCTATATTTTCACCAGCGTTACTCTGTATATTAACTCCAGTTCCATTTGTATATATATTTAAATTTCCAGTACCATTATCTGAAATTACTGAATTACTTCCATCATGGTAGAGTTGGAAATCATTACCTGTACCGAACCTTACTTTCTCGTTATCTGCAAGGTCGATGGGCTTTGCTAATTTAGAGCTAGCTATATTTGCACTACTTGATATGTCTCCATTAACAATAGATCCATCAATGATGTGACTAGAGTTAACTGAGTTAGCACTAGGAGTACCAATACTTACTGATGATCCACTTGTGATAATAAAGAAATCAGAACCACTAGCAGGGGCGGCAGAAAAAATGATATCGTTGCCAGAAAGTGCAAATCCCTCAGAGGGTTGTGATGTTCCAGCATTAGGTTTCTGAATGACTCCATTGACACTGACAATATGTTGTTGAGCAGATGTACCAGCATTACTTAAAGTGAATCTATAAGCACTACCGTTGAACGTCGCACTACCACCTCCAGTACCAGAGGAACTAGAAAGAGTATTGACATAGAAACTACCGACAGAAGCAACATCATCCCAAGCATTAGTTGTACCGTTGTACACCTTCATCTTGTTAGCTGAAGTGTCAAAGTACATATCACCAGCATCATTGCTAGATCCAGGTGCAGAACTAGCTACACGGTATCTTGCATTAAAGTCGTTGATGTCATCACTAAGCTGTTTAACATCTGTTTCAGCAGCTAAAATCTTGTGATAGTTATAGGTATTACCAGTAGAAGTAGCTGTAACCATTAAGCCAACACCAGCCGCTAATGTCTCTCCATTTAATGAACTAGGAAAGTTATTAATAGTTACTGTAGCTGGTGTTCCATCAGTTGTACGTCCAGTTGTAGACACACCTGAACCATTAACTACAATTCCAGCTGCATTATTGATACTAACAACAACACCGTTAGCTGGCATACTTGCTGTAGCTGGAAAGCTTACTTCATCAGCAATGGTTATAAAACCACCAATAGCTGTTTGAGAACTAGCAACGTGAGCAGCAATAACTTTTGAAGAAGGTATTTCTGTATCGCTAGTAGTGTCTAAAGTTCCACTAGAAGTTTTAAAGGATTTACCAGCGACAATATTTAATTCAGCTGTACTAGCAGTAACTCCATCTAACTTATTAATTTCAGAGGTGTTTGCAGTAGCACCATCAAGGATATTAAGTTCTGTAGGTGTAGATGTTAGACCATCTGTCTTGTTTAGTTCAGCAGTAGTAGCTGTAACTCCATCAAGTATGTTTAGTTCTGCTGTAGTAGCAGTAACACCATCTAACTTATTTAATTCAGCGGTGCTAAGAGTTGCTCCATCAAGTATTGCAGCTTCAGTGTTTGTAAGAGCTACAAGAGAATTAACTGTGTTAGTACTTGCTGCAGCCCATGTAGTTAAATTTTCATGTAAATCTTGTTTATCGTCTAGCTGAGTTTGTATGTTTGATGTTACTCCATCAACATAGTTTAATTCTGTTGTAGTAGCAGTGACACCATCTAATAAGTTTAACTCAGCTGTAGTAGCAGTAACTCCATCTAATAGGTTTATTTCATCTTTAGTTGCAGTAACTCCATCTAAGATATTTAACTCAGCTGTAGTTGAAGTAACACCATCTAGAAGATTGATTTCATCTTTAGTTGCTGTTACACCATCTAAGATATTTAGTTCAGCAGTAGTAGAAGTTACACCATCTAATAGGTTTAACTCAGCGGTGGTAACGGTTGCTCCATCTAGTATGCCTAACTCTGTACTGGTTAAAGATGCTAACTGAGTAGCTGCTCCAGACTGCATATCTTTAAGAGTTGCAATATCAGCATCTAGATCAACTCTTATCTGACCTGTGCCAGGATTGTTATCAACAATAGTTACACCGTCACCTCCTGAAACATCAGTGGTTAAGGCTGTATCTATTTTAGTATCTATTCTAGCTTCAATAGCTTTAGTAGTAGCTACCTTAGTATCATCACTTGTATGCCAAGTTTCTGTACTATTAATTGTTTCATCACCATCTTGCCAAGCTGACGCTGCATCACGTTTAGCTTCTTGTGTAACGTATAAGTTTTGATTAAAGTTATCGTTTAAATCTTGTGACTTAATTGCTGATCCAGCATAAAACGTAGCTGATAAGTTATCTACGTTTGTATCACGATAAATTCTAATTGACTTTCCGCTGGCTGGTACGTGGCCTGTATTAAATTGTACGGTTGTAGGAGAACCAGATGGTACTGTGAACTCCGTTGTAGCCGTGCCATCGACAGTAATTTTTATGTCGGTGGTCTTCAAATATTCAAATGGAAAAGTATAGGAGGTGGCACCTGTACTAGTTACTATTCTTTCTGTTTGTACAGTCATTGCGGTTATTGTTTAAGGATTTTTCCAATGATTAACTAATTTCTTCTTCTCATTCATCTCTTTCTCATACTTCTTAGAGTATACTCCAGCTTTTCCAACTTGACGGTTTTTAACTAAACTATCAACGTGTGTCTGACCTTGAATACCTACTAATAGATGTGGTTGTTCTCTTAATAGTCTTTGCTCAGCACGTTTCTTAGCTTCGTTAAACTTACTAGTTAAATAACGATGAGTATAAGTCATCTGTTTCTTAATCTCAATCTCACGAGAGTTATAGCCTTGTCGTCTTAGAGCAGCGAGTTCTTGCATATCTTTTATAAAGATTGGATTGTTTCTCATCTCTTCAACAACTTTCCATAGCTGTTCTTCACCTATGAATTTACTCATCATCTCTCGCTCTTTAGCTGAATACTCACGCCTACCATTAGAAGTTCTAGTAAGTAAACCTACACTATCAAAATTAATATCAAACAACCACTTTCTCCAAGGTTCATCACCTTGAGAAACTTTGACTGGACTTAAGGCATTTAGTGTTCTAAGAAGAGGATTATCTATTTCATTAATAGGCTTACCTGTCCACATATCAATTCTTTCAGGTAACATAGATGAAGCTATCGGTACTCTATTAGTAATATAGCCCATCAAATCATTATAGATATCCTTTTGAGAGTTGGTTATAGCATTACTTACAACCCCAAGAGCACCAGACATAGGTATAGCACCTCTAGCTATATTTGCAAATATCCTATTAAGAGCAGATTCATCACCATTCATAGCTGCTTGCATAGGCTCTAAACCATACAGAGGTGTATTATTTATAAAGGTAGCACTTAAAGTCCATCCAATCTTATCCATAAAATCTTGTGTTAGTTCTGATCCTAAATCATTTTGATAATAAGCAAGATCACCAATTAAAGTGAATATAGTATCAATCATAGGAATACCTTCATAACTAACCCATTTACCACCAATATTAATAGTCTTTTGCCTCCATCCCATAGCTCTTAGTTTAACTCGTTCAGAGTTATTAGCTGGTCCATTGCCTCTTAAGTTACCAGCAGCAGCCCATCCATAGAATGAAATTGCTGTCATAGCACCTAAAGCTATTCTACCTCTATATTCATTAACTAAGTTTCTATACATAGCCATAGCATTGGGTACTTTGTCCCATTCTTTGATACCATGCATACCCATTGCTTCTTTAATTTTTACAATATCATCACCAGCAGCAAGAACTTTTGAGTATTTATTTAAACCAGGGATTAAAGTTAATGGTGTATAAGAAGAAGCCATCTTAACCATGTTCATACCAGTCCTAGGGAACATGAAGAAAGTCTTCATAGCTGGTACAGCTGTAGTTGCTTGGTTAACAAACTTAGCAACGCCATCATCAAGGTTCAAAGCTATTTCACCTGATGCATATTTAGCGTACTCATCTGTTAACATACCATTCTTATCAAATACAGCATCATAATGACGACGTTCAGCCTTTGCTAATTCTTCAGCTAGTGTATCTCCAACAGTAGAAAAACCACCTTTCTTTTCAATTACATCTTGATAAGCTCTAAATCTTGAAAGATTAGTTGCCATAAAAGTATCAGTAGCTGCGTCAACTCCAGACATAAAGGTTGTACCTATTCTCATCCATCTCATTTTAGAAATGTCTCTATTAGCTTTAGCCCAACCGTACTGGAATTGCATACCTGTATCACCGTTCTTCTTCCATACTTCATTCAGATCATCTAGGATTCTCCAAGCATCATCATCTGCTACTTTGAAATCTTCACGAATAGCTTTCATCATAAAGTCTGGATCATTATGAACCATCTTCATACGTTTAACAGCATCACCTAAAGCCCTTCTAGTCGTCTCTAAAGTGGCAGCATGGTAATACATAGCTTTTCGTACAGGCTCCATAGTACCCGTCCTTATAGCTTCAATACCGTGGCCTATAACACTCTCTACAGGTTTGAGTATAATCTTTGTACTGTTACCTACAGCTGCTCTTAAACCAGATAATCCAGATAATGTGTTATTATAGACAACTCCCCAAGCACCTTTAGCAAATAAATTAAGTCTATTTGGATTAGCACTTTTCAGTAGTCCAGTAGGTGATACAGCCTCTTGAGCGAATTTAGTTAGTTTATCAAGTGCTATGACATCACCATCTGAATAGACAAAAGCTTCTAATAAAGGCCGCATTACTAATGGCTCTGTTTGTGCTACTTCATCTAGGTTCTGTCTAAACTTAATAAAGTTTTTTAATCTAACATCACGTACATTATCTAACTCTTGTTTAGTAGCATCAAACAATTCTTTATCTTTCCAAACTTGCCACCATCTTTTATTTCTTAATGACCAACCAGAAATGTATTTAGCTAAACCGTATTCAGTTGTTAAAAACTGAAGTTTATCTAAGACCATCTCCTTAACACGGTCATCATCAATCAACTCTTTATATGCAATACTAGCAGCAGAGTTGCTTGCAATTTCTCTACCAACTGTATCCATCAAACGTGCTGAAGTTTCAATAGTTTCTTTACCTAAATAAAGTCTACTTAAATCACGTATAGCAAACTGTACAGCACGTTCTTGCATAGGGTTTAGATACTTAACATCACCACCTTTAACAGGTAATACTGCTTGATTGCTTACAAATAACTTTCTAAGATCTGCTTGAGTACCAGGACGAACAATATCTGCGTATACTTGCCAAGCAGCATCATCCATCATAGCTTTAGATTTCCTAATAGTATTAACTATAGCATCATAGTTTCCTACTTTACGGAAATTATCAGTAAGCTGTCCTATAAGTTCTCTAGCTTGTGGATCTAAGTCAATACCTTTCTTCAGCATTGCAGTAGTCAATAAAGGAGGTGCATCACCAATAACACCATCTTGTTTAATCGCTGCTACCTCTGCTGCATTTCTAGCTTCTGGAGCTACAGGCATAGTGTTGACAGCGTTCTCAGCTTTATTAGCTAGCTTAGGAGTTATCCAAGGATCATAATCTCTTGGCTGTCCAGGTACTTTTGGTGGTAACTGTTGTGACTGTAGTTTAGCCATAGCCACTTCATCAATCTGCTTAGTTCTATCAGCAGTTTGTTTTTGAACATAAGCTTCTGCTGGTACACCCGTTGCGTCTGAGTAACCAGTTTCACGCATCTGTTTAGTTAACTTGTCTATTCTAATATCAATTAACTTTTTCTGACCTTTTTTTAAACCTTTAGTTGTAGCACGGACTTGCCTTAATCTAGCTATTTCTTTGATAGTATTCTTATCAGAATGCTTCATTTCCATAGCTGCTTTATATACCTTAGCTTCTGGACTCTTAGGTTTAAACCAATGCATTACAGGTTTAGCACCTGTTATAGCAAATCCAAGTAGATCAGCGGCTCCACTAAGAACAGTCTCTTCAATCATGTTCTTCTGCCTACGTACAGCTGGTGAATCACCGTCTTGAGTTTTCCAATCTTCTGGAATAGGAAGTGCTCCTTGTGGTCCGAAAGCTGTAGGAAATGTATCAGCTAATGTTCTTTGTAAGTTATGCTCTTCACCTTGGTCACTAAATCCAACAACTGAAGTAGAAATTAAAGCACCACCTCCTATATGAGCAAGTGCATTAGTCAATGCTGGTAGCTTAGCAGCAGTTACAAACCTACCCCACATAGTAGCTGGTATAAATGTCGGTATAGCAATTCCAGCAAAGTTCCTTAAACGCTGTGCCCAAGGGTTGTGGAATTTAGTTATATGATCCCATCTATCATCTAGTTTTTCTTGGCCTGTAATCTTTGTTGCTACATCAATACCAAAATCTATTACACCTAAACCTACAGCAGTAGGAATAGCTAATGGTGTAGTTGCTAAGACACTTCTTTGAAAAGCATTAGGTTCTGGCTTAGGAGGTTCTACTTCAGGATTGACAGTTTCTACAGGCTTTAATGGTTCTTGCTTTTCAGGATCTGCTTGAATACCTCTAGCTCTATTAAGAACTTCTTGAGTACCTTCAGTCTTACCTTCTTTAGTTGTTTGTTCTAAAGTATGACCAGCAGCTGCTTCACTTTCTAGTTCAGCAACATTTTCTTCAAGGCTACGTCTTAACTCATCTGTATTAAGTAAATCCTTCTGTTCTTCTTTATTTTCTTCCATTAATAATCACCTTTCATAAACGTACCTGTTTCTATGTTATAGTACCAACCGTAGTCATCACCATTGTCAATCATCCACTCTACTCCTTCATTGTATTCAGAGATAGAAATAGAAGCAACACCTTTCTTATCTTCACTATAAATGAAGTTTTCAGGAGTGACTAAACCATCAGATTCTGCACCTAATGATTGTATAATTGGGTTAATTTCTGTATTAATTTCTTGTGGTCTTTCTGGTATTATAGCTTTCTTAACACGTCTAGTCATATACTTTGGATTATCAGAACCTTTATTGAAAAGAATTTCATTAGCTTGAGCTAAACCTTCAATACTATTTATATTATTTAAAAGTTTCTTTCCAGATGGATCATTACTATTCTTTAACCAAGGTGTACGCCAGTCTTCTTTTAAGTTGACCTCTACACCAGCAGCTTTCCATTGCCTTTGCATGATCTCCCAAGCTGTGCCTAATCCAGGCATTTGTCTTGAAAGCTCACGGTATATTCCTGGGATAGCAACTGCTCTACCTTCGTTAAGATTTTTAGCTTGTGAATCTAATAATTCTATAGGTACTAAAGGTTTAGTATCTATAATCATAGGGTTAGTATAGACTAAACCTTGTATAGATATATACGATGTATGATTATTAGCTTCAAATTCAAAAGCATTCTCATGTGGTCCAGATACAAAAGCTCCATAGAATGTAGATCCTTTTAATTTCTCTGCTCTCTTTGCTTCTGGAGTATCTTTTTTCGGATCCCAACTTGATATATCTTTATCTTCAGCACCTATGACAATAGCAAATACACCAGTACCTTCTGCTATTCTTTTATTTACCTCTGCATAAGCTTGTTCAGAAGCTTTTGCTGGGTCCATAGTTTTAGCATATTTAGTCCTCAATCTTCGATACATATTCATAGCAGCAGCAGTAGCTGGTCTATAACTTTGATGTGTTTTAGGACTGAGTACATTATCTTTTGTAATATTATTTTTTAACGTATCTTCAAAACTATTTTTTACTTCTGTATCAGGTAGAAATGCTTCTTCTCGAATCTTTGTCTGATCTTCTGCTATAGTGAAAAATTCTTCTCTTAATTCTTTAGTAATGTAAGGATGATTAAAATCAGCAGTATCTAATGTACCATGTTGTTTAGCTTCTTCAAACTCTCCTCTAAGATATTTTTCAGCTTGTTTTTGAATACTTAAACCTTCCCAACGATTTAAAAAGTCAGTATTATAACCTTTAAGTTTTAAATCTTCTCTCCTGTCATTAAGGGTTTTTATATCCCTATTCCAGTCAGTTTGTAACCAAGCTTCAACCTTTTTCTGCATCGCATCTTGTCTACCATCTTCTTCATTCTGAACCCTATCTCTAATAGCCTCATCTCTAGCGGCTCTTTTCTGAAGTACATCTACTTCCCAACGATGGCCATATCTATCTCCCCATGTTTCTGGACGCTTGCCTATAACCTTACCTGTAGCATCTTTAACATTGATCATTTTAAATGATCCATCAGAATTTAAGACAGGAGTGTTAAAAGCTATATTTTGATCTGGTGTGATCTCAGGATTACCAAAGACATCATTCAGTATATAAGTAACTGAAGCTGAAGGACCAATAACTTTAGTCCCTTTACGATGAATCCATTTTGCTCTAAATAAAGCATCTACAGTCTCTGCATTGAAATCAGCTATAAGAGCCTTCTCTGCTTGGTTAACTCTTTTAGCACCAAACCCATCTATCTGTAAATCATTTAAAGTTCCTAAGATAACATTCCGACTCTTAGCCATACCTTCTAAGGTATCAGTTAGGAAGTCAGCGTTAATTCCGTATAAGTTATGTGCTCTTAAATAATCATTCTGTATAGTTTGTAGAACTACTGCTGCTGTTTCAGGATCAGATATACCTAAACGATTAAGTTCCTTCTCTGCATAGTCTTCAAAGCCTTCACCAACTAATTTAGCATTACCTTTAGCTTCACCTAATGCCCAAGCTTGGTCTTTGTTTCTTATATATTCAACACTCTTAGGCAATGCTCCACGAGCTTCTGCCATATCAGCAGTACCATTGATCTGACGACCATAGTTTCTTACGATCTGTTCTTGTAAAGCTTGCCTTTCTTTAACATTAAAAGGGACACCATTAGCAATACGTTCATTGTATGCTTGGTCCATTGTCTTCTTTAAATCTTCCTTCCGCATCTGGAATAGAGCAGTAGTTAAAGTTTGACTAAACTTACCTAAAGCTTCTATCTCTTTAAGCTTACCTTCATGCCGAACATTAGCAGCCTTCATATTGGCTTTAATTGTTGCAATGTTCTGGTTTAATCCAGCTTCTCTATTTTGAAATGAATCTTTTTCAATTCTAAAATTGTCTGATCTGTTTTGTGCTTCTCGACGATGTACCTCAAGAAGAGCACGTTCAGCGTCAGCATTCCTTTTTTCTAGTGATCTGAGGTTTCCCTCCATGCCACGTATGACACGATCACTATGCGTCTTCATAGATTGAAGAGCATCATATCCAGGATCTCTACGCTGAAACTTTCCACCACGGGCGTACCCTTGGAATTGCGCTTTTGCCATTGTTTAGTTATGCTTTGTATCCAAAATTCCATGCACTTAAACCCGATGATGCTGCATTAGCAAAGACACTACCCCATGAAGGTGTGAATGTAGTCTTCTGACCTCTTATTGGTTTTGGTCCAAAGTCAAAGTCTTGTAATTCCCTTGGGAACTCATAGTCAGATATCGGTGTTGCAAGTGGTTTTACAGGTGCTGGACCATATTCAGGTTTCAACATCCTGCGAGATTTAGCTACTGTATTAGCTTCCATTAATTCATGGTTAATGTTTCTGATATTAGCTTGTGTATTCCTAGTAGCACTAACCATTGATGCAGTCATCACTGCTTGGTTCCTACCAAGAGCAGCCATCTGAGCTTGTGCCGCTTTCATACCGCTTCTACCTGTAATACCAGAAGCAACTAATGTACCAGTTTCTATTAAATTTTCTATTATTGAATCTTCATTTTTAAAAGCATATTTTTGCCTTTCTTCTTGAAGTGCTCGTACCTCATCTTCTCTAGCCAGTTGTGCTGATCTTGCATTTAAAGATAAAGCATCTTTATATAATTCTTCTGATTTTTGATATTGCCGATTCCATTGTTCATTCTCATAATTATATATAGCTGTTGCATAGTTATGAGCTTGCATGTTATTAGCATCTTTAAACACTGCAAACTTTCTCTCATTTCTTTGATCTAACTTTATCTTACGGATATCTTCATCTCGGGTGGCTATAGATAAGCTTCTACGCATATCCCAAGCTTGATTCTCCATGTTTAATAGATCATCAAGATATCTTTCTTCTTCTCGTTCTCGTTTTCTACTTTCTCCTCTACCAAAGATACCGCTTACTAAACTACCAGCAGCTGCACCAGCAAATAATTGCCATGCCATATTTAAACACTCCTCGTATAGAATCTCGGTGAATAATTACCTTCCCACATCATCGAGTTTAAAGATACTGGGAATGGTGAGTCATTAAAGACTCGTAGACTAAAGTTTTTACTTCGTTGATGTACTGGTAAAGTAAATACTGTTGACTCATCTAATGGTACGTCATCAGCTAAGTAAGTATTAGCTACTGTAACAGGAGATAGTTGATACCATTCATCTATATAGATAAGTAAAGTATCACCATCAGCTGGTTGTTTATTTGATTGAAAGTTTATTTCAGTATCACTTCCAAATGTATAATCAGTAGTCAAAGCTTTAAGTACATTATTGACTTTTACTTTAACTTGACTTCTATCTACATAAGGTAAATCAGAAGACATCCAATTAAAGTTAGTACGTGTACCATCACCTGTGTATGTTTTACTTGCAGCTAATCGACCTATAGCTTTTAATTTAAAACCTAATACTCCAGATAAACCTACGTCAAATTTTAGTCTTGAAATTGTAAGGTTAGCTGTAAAATCTTTTTGTTTACTATCATCATCTAATGCATAATAAATTTGAGGTAAAGTTACATCAAAATCATAAGCCCAACCTACATAAACATTACTAGCTATATCAGAAAAATTATTACCTGGAACAAGAAAGTAAGTACCATGTGAATCACTAGCCACTTCAGGAGTAACAGTAAAACCAGAGTTATTAAATGTACCAGCAGCAGTTGTACCACCAACTACAACAACTGGTTTTTTATTAATAGGCGAAGCAGATAAATTAGCAAATGGTATATAACATTTAGATTGATCATTTGTAGTATCATATACTACAGTTTTTAAATTACTACCTGTTAAACCATTACTAGCTGTTGTATATAAATCAATACAAGGGTTAACCTTTTGCCCTGCGTTACTGATAATAACAGAAGCCTCTGGACTCATAGTAAGATTAGCACTAGATAAAGTATACTGACTACCTTGTGCTGTAACAGTAAACATATCATCTTGATCAACTGCTATTGTCTGTACTAAACCTGGTAATTTCCATTTAAACCAAGCTTCCATTAACAAATCTTCTCCATCAGAGTATGTTCTATAGAAAAAAACTTCATCACTACTCTGACCTGACATAGCTATAAACTCATTCTGAATACTAGCTACAAGTGTATCAACATCAATAGTTATCCACTCGTTCACAACTCTTCCAATATCTAAGATAGAAGGGTTCTCTTGTAAACCTCTAGTTTGAAATGAAAACACCCTAGTATAATTAGGAGTCTTACTGATGAAATTCATGTGAGTTCCTATGTCAATAGGATCTACATTATCATCCATTTCCATACTAGATATAGGACGTATTTTAGTAGTTGTAGGAGTCAGAGGACCAGTATCTGAATACATCAGAAACTGTTGACTTTTACTGAATAATACTAAACCTTGAGTAGTAGGTTTAACTGCATGTAATATAGCTGGTTTAATAGAAGTTGCAGCTAAATCAATAGGATCGTCAGCTACTATTCCTCTAGCTGTTCTATGGTAAAAATTAAAAGGGTCAGCTGCTCGACTCATACTGATATTATCTTCAGTTAAAAAGCCTAATCTATTAGCATGGAAAAAGGCTTGTTGTATAGTCTTACCTACAAAAGTAGGGTGTGCATTTGTTATATCATCTCCTACATTACGTGCAGCATATGTGTTAGGACCGAAGGTAAATGCATTAGTACCAGTACATAACAACACATGAGGCATAGTAGTGTTAACTAAACCTGGAGATGCAGCTGGTCCTATGGTTTCTTTCCAATAACCAAAATCATTTACTCCATTATTAGCTACAAATTTAGCATAGTAATTATCAGTATCTTTATCATGTGTATTAATTATTTCTACTACATGATTATGAAAAGAATGAGGAGGTAAATCTGAAACATTTTCTGCCCAATCTTGGAAGACAACAATACCTTTATTATCTTTACCACCTTTAGCTGTAAGTGTAAATGCAGTACGAGTACCGCTGACTACACGATCTATCTGTAAAGATGTACCATATTTAACAACTTGATCAGCACCAATACCACTTACATTTAAAGCAATAATTGCTGTTCTTAATCCATCTAATACTTCTTCATATCCGTCATCAGATTGTGAGGTATATGTTGCTGTTTGACCAGCTACTGTTACGGTAAATGTCTCACTTCCCATCTGAGCGTCTGTACCTAAAAGTATTACTGTTCCTCTTGTTTGAGCAGTAAATGCTGGAGCAGCTTGCGTGGTAACTGTGACTGTATTGTTAGTTATAATTGTACTATCATGTACAGTAAGAACATCATAGTTTGTTTTTACTCCTGTTAAATAAGTATGTGCTCCAAGTGCTGAGCTAGTAGCTGTATCTGTAATTGTACAAGCTACACCAGTAGAAGCATTCCATATTTTAATAGTACCATTTGTACTATCAGACTTAGGTGTTACACAGCCTATATATTTATCTCCATCTCCTCTATTAATATAGAACCATTTGGCTCCATCTAATTGATCAGTATATGCAGTACCACTAGAGTTTTTTAATACTGATATAAATTTAAAGCCTGGCCTTTTAGCTAAGCCAGTAGTTATATCAGGTAATCCATTGATACATTCTTTTACTTGTCCTGGAAGTTTCTTACTATCTGGTTGTTTGGATACACCACCTAAATAATTCCCTATCCTTTGTGTTACAGCTGTCATTATCTCATAAGTGCTTGGTAAGGTTCATAGCTGACATATGGTTCTGAGCCAGATGGTTTACCAAAGAATGAATGATCACCTTGATTACATTCATACTCCATCGCCACTGCTCTTGTGTATGCCTCTTTCTGTTGGAGCATTTCATATTGAGTTTTGTCTCCAACAATACGACTAGAAGTAATGGTGGCTGCTCTAGCTGTTATATAGTCTTGTATAGGACGGGGTAAGTCTACCCAATCGAATAACCAAAGTATATCACATTGTACTGTTCCATCTTTCCATTCATATGTATGATTTTCTTTGTCATATAATTTTCCGTTTCTTCTAATTGGTTGTTTATCTTTTACATGAGGTGGGCTCAGATCTATTTGTAATACATTGTTAGGTATGACTATTTCATAGGTTGTAGTGTCAGGGACCATATCATAATGAGGCTCTTTGTTAAAAGTCCAGCCTTCACTTTGAATTTCTCTACTAACTTCTAAAAGTGTTTGATAAGCAATCGCAACGTCTGGGTTGGTTTCATCCAAAGTGGTGACTGGAGCCTGACCACAAGCCATCAGTATTTGATTTATAGCGGGTAATTCGTGAGCAGCATTAGTGGTAGGAAAAGCCATAGTATAAATATTTGTGAATAAAAAAAAGGGAGCCGAAGCCCCCTTGTATATATGTAACTTATGAAGTTGTTACGTTTGATGGATATTGATCTCCGAATGCAGCGTTGTTTGTAGAACCTACGGCAGCACCTGCGATTAACTCGACACATGCGGCTGGGTTTACAAAATCTGCTCCGAGAGCTAAGCGACCCAATATCACGTCACCCTGGTAAATCACACTAACATCTCCCTTCGTTACTTGAACTTGAGGACCGATAGCTTCGACTACCCCTGCACCTTCACGTTGGAATATTAATCCACATGAGTTAGCAAAGTCAGTTGAGTTACCATAGTTATTGTTAATACCAGTAACTGAAGCACGTCCGTCTTCTAAGCCTTCACTTACGAATGTACCTATGTTACCTGGAGAAGTAATACCTGGGTTTGTCGCTGAAGCTGAACCATACTTAGTACCATAGGAACCAAAGAACGGTATGTTCATTGACTTGTAGATCTTGATACCAGCGATCTCAACAATTCCATTACCCTTCTGACGGGATGTACCTTGCTCGTCTCTGTTTACAAGTCCGTTCTCACCGACCTGTTGTATCAATTCATAGTATTGGCGAGGGTTTAATACGCCGACCCTGCCGTCAGAACTAACTCCTTTTTCGTCCATTGCAGCGGCAGCATCATAGAATGCGTTTACCAAAGATGCAGGAACATAAGCATCGGATGCTTGGTTGTTAGTACCAACACGGATTTGTGTACCACCTGGCTCTATGTATCCAGACTTAGTGATAGGTGAAGCTTGTCTTGCTCCCTTCGCAATTTGACGGAAGATAAGTCTGTCATACTTTTGAGCAAGAGCGTATCCAATCTTTCTAGATACCTCTGATCTCAAATCATAATGAGCAAGTGTTTCATCTAGCTCATATAAGAAAGCTGAACTGATAAGTAAATCATCTACTGTGATAGTTTTCTCAGCTACTGGAGGTGCTCCATCGGAGTTACCTAGTATGCTGTTACCTGGTACATGATACTCAGCTTTCGTGCGACCTGTATAGATGAACTGTAATGACTTACCGTTCTTCAAGGTACGCTTCATGACAAGATCTCTAGCTATAGCATTATGCTGGAAGCCTTTGAACATCTCGCCACTAAACAATTTTAAATAGAGTGCTCTTCTATCCGAGCCTCCATTCAAAGCACCTGGCTTAGTTACACTAGCCTGATGTGCGGTTGACTGTTGTGCCATTTGTCTTAAATTTTAAAAAGATATATACGTCTTCAGCTGAAATTTTTTTGATCATTTTGTTGTGGTCTTTCCCACCGTCTAGACGGCTAATGGGTATCCAGCGTACTGGGCCAAGAGCCAATGAAAGGAGAGTCCTACTCTGAGGTGCTCTCCTTCCTGTTTATAGAGTTGAAAGAGCTTCCTCTAATGAGATATCCTCATCAAAGTTTTCTTTCTTTTCCTCTTTAACTTCTGTTTCAGGTGTTAGCTTTGTGACAAAAGCTGGTGCGGCGTTACTTTGTTGTGACATTAGAACTTATACTTAGCTCCTACTTTTAGATTATAAGAATTATCGAAGTCACCATTGGTAGCTCCAGCTAATTCACCATATAAAGAGGTGCTTGCAGTCCAATTATATGTACCACCTACTTTACCTGATAGTTCAGTTTCAGTACCGTCGATACCATCAACAGCTACTAAAGCTGGACCACCTTGTAGATAGTAGTCAAATTTTTCTTTTGATCCTTCTGCTCCAACGTGTAGCTCAACTGTTCTACCAAGATACTCAGATCCATAGTAGCCATTGTTTACTTCAGCGTTGAAATATGTACCAGCGAATGCAGGTGCAGACGCTAAGGTGGTTGTTGCGAGAGCAAGTGCAATTTTTTTCATTTAATCTTTGATTGTTTTAGTGTAAGTTACACCACGATACTTTAGTTTTACAGTCATTGTAAATCTCTAGTACCTAAGCCCCGTTCCATGCTCAGGTTTCATGCGTCCAAGATAACTGGATGAACGGACGTGGTGTGTTAAACGCCTTTATATATTTGAGCAGCGTTTAATAAGATTTTTACTTTTGTCTTAGGGTTCTTTGTAGCCTTAATCGAATTAACCCTTCTATCGAATTTTGAATAATCAGGCATAATTAATATCTGTAGTGGTGGCCGCTAGATCAAGCGGGAAATTATGTGCGTTGCGTTCATGCATCACCTCCATACCTAAGTCAGCACGGTTGAGAACGTCAGCCCAAGTGGGGACTGTTCTTCCATTGGCATCAACGACTGACTGGTTAAAGTTAAAGCCGTTGAGATTAAAAGCCATAGTGGAGATTCCCATAGCGGTAAACCATATGCAAACGACGGGCCAAGTAGCAAGGAAAAAGTGTAAGCTACGACTATTATTAAAA
>VTLG01002893.1_pt1 | contig 15887 bp, 17 predicted proteins | sample 4694571 | NCBI WGS metagenome assembly VTLG01 (sample SAMN12604809, study PRJNA352737) | marine metagenome | biome: ENVO:00000447; feature: ENVO:00000209|ENVO:00000569|ENVO:01000036; material: ENVO:00002151; isolation source: viral sequences binned using virsorter ...
TTGTGGAGGAGAACTCCCAGTTCAAATACAAAAGGGAAAACTAGTTATGTTTCCTTCTTGGTTGCAACATCGAACAGATTGTAATAAAACTGATAAGGAAAGAATAAGCATAGCTTTTAATATATCTGTGAAGGAAAAATGATTAAAGATGATCCAGCTCATTTAGGGTATGACCACCAACAGTCTAGACGAGCAGAGTATCCAACTCCAGAAGAATGGATTATTGCTCTCGTCCAGAAAGAAGTTGATGATGATTCTACAGAATGGGATAAACTTGTTGAACGGAGAGGTGAGGTAAAAACTAAATACCCACCTGCCGAAAGTATATAAATAAAACTGTATCTACCAACATTATAAATGAGTAAGCTTAAAGTAGATCAAATATCTTCAGTATCTGAAACTGGATCTCTCCAGTTGTCAGGTAATGTAAAGCCTGATTTCTCCTCGTCCAATACTGGACTGGTACCTCCCAGTGGAACCACTGATCAGAGGGAAGCTTCTCCTATGATGGGAAGTATTCGGATGAATACTGAAACAAAGATCTTAGAATATTATGATGGAACTAATTGGTTAGCATTTCAAACTACTATTTCTGCGGAAAGTCAAGTACTTGCTATGCACTATAAAATATATGGTAGTTCTTTAAACACTAGTAGTGCTGGTAATCAGAACTACGTAGACCATCCTGGTTCAGAAATTACCTTTAATACAAAGGCAGCTGGCACATCATTTTTGCTGTATGCAGATCAATGTGGGTATCAAGCTGGAACTAGTTCTGGCGTTAACATAGCATTTAACTTTAATGGTACAATGTATGCAGGCCAAAACGGTGGTAATGGTGATACATGGATGGCAGCTGTTCATAGTGGTATAGGTTCAGGTTCATTTAACCTAAAGAAAATGTGGTTAGTATCACCTAACTTAGCATCTGGAACAGCAGTGACTGCTTATGTGAAATGTGGACATTGGAGTGGTAGTGGTAACCATTACTTCAACTATCCTAGTTACACTCCATCATCTACCTTTGTTATAAAGGAAATAGTGGGGGCAGGTTAATGGCAGGTCATGTATTCGCAGGAGCTGGAAGATGTCTTCAGGTAGTTGTTAAACAATCAAACCTTTGGCAGTCTCCAACTGGTCAATCAGCATATAACTATGTTGAGATTCCTAATACATCTAAAACGTTTACGATTCTAGAGACGGGATCATTACTCATTGTAGAAATGTATCACCAAGGATGGTTGAACAATTCTGGTAGTGGATGTGATGGTTGTATTAAATGGAATGACAATCTACTAGGAAGAGGATCTAGTAGTAACGGTAATGGATGGTCTCGAAATGGTAATGGTGGTGATTCTTACAGAAGTTTCAATACCAAAAGAACCCACAACATAGACCATGGATTAGCAGCTGGTGCAAGTATTACAATTTCAGCATATTTTGGTGCGTGGAGTAGTACTGGGGCAACTGTTAATTACTCAACATCGTACAGAGCACCAATGATTTGGATTGCTTCAGAATATAGTAGGAACATCTAATGGCTAGTACAGGAAGATTATTAAGAACATACGCAAAGAAATGGGGTAATTCTGGTAAATCCAATACCGCAGATTCTTATTCAAATAGAACTGGAGATCAGCTTTACTTATCCAGTGGTTCAAGTCGGACTTATTACGACTGTCCTGGCAGTCAGATTGATTTTACTACATCTGTAAGTGGTGGAGTTTATCTATTATCAGCTGATCCTCAAGTTTACACTACTAATCCTGGTGGAGGTAATGGGATCAACGCATGTTTTAAATTTAATGGAACTCAATACGGGGGCACAAACGGAAGTAGTGGAGATACTTGGCAACGTGGTGGTCATGGAGATGGTGACCATCTTGGTTGTTTTAGTATAGGTAGAATGTATATTGTATCACCAGGACTTGCAGCTGGCGTTAATATCAGTGCAAATGTTATGATGGGACATTGGGGTTGTGAAATGTATCAAAACTATCCTAGTTATATGAATGTTAGCGACTTCTATATACAGGAGTTCGCTCCTAGTTAATTAATTTTTGAGGTAATTATGAAATACTTGAATGATGACAGACCACCAGTACCGCCAACTCTTGCGGATGCTGTTGCTTATTTAAGACCTGGTCTTGGTTGGTGGACTGATATTGACAATAAAATTATTTTTATGGATGCTGAAGGTAAAAAACATCCTGACAATGATTCATTACAACTAACTGAGGAAGAAGAAAAAGATTTCTTTGAGAATGCAAATGAAGAATGGGTAACCCTAGAACAGCAACAAGAACTAAGAAAATTACTACCAACCAAAGAGAAACAATTATATTGTCTTTGGAAAGATATGCATGATGATATCATTCCTGGTAAGGATGGTCTTTTTTATAAATCTATCCAGAGTGTCATTGCTAAATACTCAGAGGGCAAGGACTCTACTTTATATCCTTATGATTAATAATGTCAGAACTTAATGTAGGAAAATTAAACGCCACGACAGGAGTACAACTTCCAAGTTTTACTACTGCCAATCTTCCAAGCACAGGAATCAATGCTGGTTTTATGGCATTCGATAGTACCGATGGTGTTGTTAAAGTTTTTAATGGAGAGAGGTGGCAGAAACTAACAGATGCATCTATGACTGCTAGTGGTGGAGATGAGGTATATGATACTGGTAATTTTAGAGTACATAAATTTTTAAACTCAGGAACATTCCAAGTAACAGACGCTGATGGTGCTGCAAAAATGGACTTCATGATCATCGGTGGCGGTGGTGGTGGAGGTTGTTCTGATGGTAACTGTAGTAATGGTGGAGGTGGAGCAGGTGGTGCTGTATTCAAATCAGGAATTACTCCATACAAAGGGACATTCCCAGTAGTTATTGGTGCTGGTGGCCAAGGATATAATAATACAGATAGACAAGGAGATGATGGTGGAGATAGTTCTTTCTTTGGGTATATTGGTCTAGGCGGTGGCGGTGGTGCTGCTGGCGGTGGTGTTGACGGTGGACGTGGAAGAAACGGTGGATGTGGAGGAGGTGGATCTCACCCATATTCAGGACCAAGATCAACTGGACTTCAACCAACGTCCACTAGTGGTGGATTTGGATTTGGTGGTGGTGCTGCTAACAACTCTTCTCCTGACTGGGGTGGAGGAGCTGGTGGTGGTATTGGTCAACAAGGGCAAGATGGTACTGCACCTGTAGGTGGTTATGGTGGTGACGGAAAATTATTTGACATTGATGGAATTCAAAAATGGTATGGTGGCGGTGGTGCTGGTGCAAACTGCGATAACCCTAATGCAAGTATCAATCCTGGTGGATTAGGTGGTGGTGGATATGCTGCTGCTAATATTTACGGTAATGGTGGTAATGGATATGGTGGAGGAGGTGGTGGTGCTGGCTACCCAAACAGACAAGCTGGTAGAGGTGGTAACGGTGTTGTTATAGTTAGATATCCAGTTGCCACAGGAGATGCTACTGTTGGACAGTCATCTGGTAATCCCGCACAGAATGCTGCTCATATATTATCTGTTAATGCTAGTGCAGGAGATGGAACATACTGGATTAAACCTGCAGGATATACTGGTGCAGCACAACAGGTTTATTGTTGGATGAGTGGTGGTGGATGGATGCTTGTTGCATCTAACGATGCTGGTTCTACTGTTATACCTTCTGGAACAAGTAGAAATAACTTAGCATACACTCTAAGTAGGAATGGTACTCAAGGTCATTTAGGAACTCCTAGTCCAGATGAAGATTATATTATGGGTGTAATGATAGATAGTCTAAACTTCCAGTCTGTACGAGTTGTTGGATTTGGACGTGACTCTACTAACAATACTTATAGTTGGTCTAACTGGGGTACATATGTCGATGTTCAATGGTTACTATATACTTCAGGAAGTGAGAGGAGAACTACTGATGTTTGTCCTAGATCTCAAGTCTCAGTTACTGGAGAATTAAGTGGATCTGCAGGATACTTTGGTCTTGATGGTGTTGCTCACGATAGTGGGTTAAATGCTAACTCTAACCAGACTACAGTTGGTGGTGTTGGTACTGCAGGTAACGCAGCTGATCCTTCAAGTGGATGTTATCTAGGTCATGGATCTAGTGAAGGTCAGTTTGAAGGATGGTATAGTAATAGTGGTAACCACAATGCTCAGGGGTACACTACATGGGTTAAGTAAATTATGATGAATAGAGAATACGAAGATAAAGACTTTAATTATTTTGCATACGTAGAAGATGGTCTAGTTAAGAATGTAATTACATGTGATTCTAGAGAGAAACTACAGGCAATTTTTGCACAGTCTCCACAAGCAATGGGATCAGGGAGATGGATACAAGCATCTAAAAAAACTAGGATGCCATCTAAAAATCTTCTATATGATGAAGCTGCAAATATATTTTACGGACAACAACCATTCCCTTCGTGGGAATTGGATAAAGAAAAGTGGGAGTGGTTTGCTCCCAAACCCATGCCAGAAGGAATGAATTGGCAATGGGATGAAGAAAAGAAAATATGGATTGATGTTGATTGCCCTAACTGTGGTTGGGCATCTGAGGATGTATGAATTTTATAGAAGTATACGAGAACGCAATATCACCCGAAACCTGTAAAAATTTAATAACACTCTTTGAAGTCAATAAAGACAGACAAAGTAAGGGTGTGACTAGTGGTGGAGAAAATCCTAAACACAAACAGGATACAGAGATAACTATTGACTATTCTTTCTTTGGTCAGAAAGATTGGGGACCTAACCTACAAGAAGTAATTAGTGGGTTAGGTAATTCTTTGTCTGAATATAAAAATAAGTATTCGTCACAACATGGTATTGAGTATGCAGGTATCAATGCTATAGATCCATGGAGTTTAGAAAAGAAATTTAATTTCCAAAGGTTCTTACCTGGTGAGGGGTATAAAGTATGGCACTGCGAATCACCTAACGTAAAATACTCTCAAAGAGTATTGGTATGGATGTTATATCTAAATGACGTTACGGATAAGGGTGGAACAGAGTTTCTACATCAAGACGTGACACTTCAAGCAAAAGGTGGTACAATAGTAATATGGCCACCATGGTGGACACATTATCACAAATCACAAGTAAGTCCCACACAAGTAAAATATATTATGACAGGATGGATGGAGTATGACAGTTAAACCGTCTGGTAATAATTTTGTCTGGTTTGAATCTACATTGGCACCTTATGTCATTACAGGTTTAACTGCAGAATTAAAAAACTATGAAGAGAACATGATAGAATCCCAAGTATCAAATGGGGATGTACCAAAGAAACTTAGGAATAGTAGAAATATGTGGATACCCCAAAACCATTGGGTAGCAGGTATGTTAAGTCACTATGTTTATGGTGCTAATAGAGAACATTGGCAATATGATCTTTCTTATGGTATAGACAATGGTATGATTCAATATACTTATTATGATAAAGGTATGCATTATAATTGGCATGTTGATTCATTTGTTAATCATAAAGACACTGACCATGATAAACTTGGATATAGAAAACTTTCTATTACAGTACAATTATCTGATCCTGGTGAATACGTTGGTGGTGAATTAGAGTTTATGGATGCAGAACAAAAGAAATGGGTTGCTCCTAAGTTAAAAGGAACTGTCATAGTATTTGACAGTAGGTTGAGACATAGGGTAACACCTATTGTCAGAGGTACAAGAAGAAGTTTAGTGGGGTGGTTTAATGGTGCTGCTTGGAAGTGAACGTATTCATCCGTATGAATCAGATCCAATATACGAAACTTTATTCAGTGCGGATTTTCCTTGGTACTACCAACCAGTTACTGTGTGGAGTGATGATAAGAAAGGTACAAAATTATCTCCTGAGGAAGCTCAGTTTACTCATATGTTCTATACTGACAATCAACCAGTCAGTAAATACTTTCCTCTACTCAAACCCATATTAGAAAAACTAGATGCTAGGTCTATCATTAGGATTAAAGCTAATCTAAAACTAGGTTCTAAACATCCTGTACCATCAGGAATGCATACCGACTTTGATTATCCAGACAGTAAAACTGCAGTGTACTATGTAAATACTTGTAATGGATACACTCAAATGGATGATGGATCTTGTACTAAGAGTGACATGGGAAGAGTTATTTGGTTCCCATCTAATACAAAACATCAAGGATGTACTTGTTCAGATGAACAGGTCAGAGTTGTGATTAACTTCAACTATTTTTAATTATGCTTCCACAATTACAATTAATAGAAGACTTCTTCCCTATTGATTCGTTCATTGAAAAACCTCCCAAAGGGACTGGTCAGTTTAGATACGATAGATATGGAACTATAACTGAGGAAGAACCTCATATCAAAACTGCATATTCTAGGTATAGACATCCAAAATATACTAGGTTATGGTTGGGTGTAAAGAATATGTTGCAAGACGTTTATGGAGAACGTCTATATCCAACATATAACTTTGATAGATTTTACTATGAGGGGAGTGTGTTACCCAAACATAGAGACAGACCTTCATGTGAAGTAAGTGTTTCTCTACACATCGGATCTAATCTAGAGGAGGAGTGGCCACTCTACTTTGATTATAATGGTAGTGTGGAGAACTTCACTTTGAAGCCTGGTGATGCGGTGCTATATAATGGTGTAGAGATATACCATGGCAGAAACCAAATGCCAGGTGGTAAAGATAACTACTTTCATAATGTGTTTCTGCATTATGTGAGAAAAGACGGTGCGTATCCAGAACAGGCATACGACCGATTTAATGCTCAATTTAAAACAACAGGTACTTAGTATGGACGCTGAAACAATGGTGAAAGATTTCACCGATCAATTGAAAGAACAAAAAGCAACAATCGTTGAACTGGAAAAACAACTTGGCACTCGTAAAGAACAAGTGTTAAGATTGGAAGGTGCTATTGAAGCACTTAACATGACACTCAAGAAACCAGAAGAAGATGGCACTGAAAAAGTCAAGTGAACTTAGACAACAGGAACATGTAAATTCCACACAGTATAGTACAACCTTTGATGGTACTCTCGACACCTGCCCATGGAGGGTAGGTGATCTTTATGATGGTAGAGAGATTATATCCATTGGGTTTACTAAAAATGTTTATGGAGAATACTATCATCTCATTGTAGAAAGAGGTAGAGCTCATACTCGAATGAAGTTTGAGTTTGATTCAAAGCATGATTTGAAGTTCTGTAAACCTGTAGAGAAGATGATACCACAGCAGAGTGAGGACATACAAAAGTATCTCAAGATAACAGAGACTAATAAAGTTTAAATACAAAAATGACTTTATAATTCCAAATAACCCGAAAAAATTTTTCGGGTATTTTTTTGCGTATAGGATTTGAGCTAAATAGATCTGAAGGATAATAGTGCCAAATTAGAATGAAGCGTGTAGTCGTCAGTGTAGCTAAGGGATATAGTTTGGATTCTGCTACTGCGGGTATCCTAAACGTCTACGGTTACTTAACATATGTTGCATCCTATAGAAGTTTTTCAATAATAACTTTTGATTGCCCTGAGAAGTATACAGATGGGATGATCGAGAAGTTAAGAGCTTTATCGGTTGTTAAAAAAGTCACATGGGATGAAGCAAAGTTCTCTTGCGATCCAGTAGATACTGGTGCTTTGCAAGTTTCTACTAGTGGATCTGTAGAAGCAAATACTAGTGGTGAAACAAATGTATCTTCAAACACTAGAAACTTAACAGGAAGTGGTACAGGTACAATATATGTAAAGGTTCAAAATATAAGTGGTAATAATTACTATACATTCTCATCAAGTTCTGGTGGTACATATTCAAGATTTAATAACCAAACTGGTTTCTTACAAGGTGCAACTTACACATTTGATCAGTCTGATGTATCAAACCAGAACCATCCATTAAGATTTTCTTTAACTCCAGATGGTACACATACCAGTGGTGGTACTGAAATGACTACAGGTGTTACTGTTACAGGAACACCAGGTACAAATGGTCAAACACAAATAGTTATTGGGTCAAACACACCATCTATACTATATTTCTATTGTACAGTTCATTCTGGCATGGGACGATACAATACAACTCCAGATAGGTTTGGTACAATTAACGTACATGACTATTGGCACTTAGATAGAGTTTCAAAACAAGACAGGCAATATTTAAACAATACTTTTAGTTACAATGAATCAGCTGATGGGGTTGATATATATGTACTTGATACAGGTGTTCGTGGAGCAAGTAGGCCGACTGGTAACAACGCTGCTCTTCATCCTGAGCTGTACGATCCAGACTTTGTAACTGACCTAAACGGACTGTCAGAGCAACAGAACTATAGGGTGTATGAGGTTGCTGGATATACAAGTCCATATGGTACTAACGAAGATGACAATGGACACGGTACATATTGTGCAATACTCGCAGCTGGAAGAACAGCTGGGATAAGTAGGAAAGCAAAAATATATGGACTTAAGTGTTTTAATAGTTCCTTATCAGGAAGTTATAGTGATATACTAGGTGCTTATCAGGCAGTTATAGATCATAATGACAGTGGTAATGCAGATTATAAAGGTAATAATCGTCCAGCTATAATCAATGCATCATTCGGTCCTACCATTCCCTCACAGACATATCCTTATGTTGAATTAAATGATTCTGGTGATGACAGTGGTACTGACGAGGAGATCCTAGACGATATTGAAGGTACGATAGCTGCAACAAAAAACATCATTGTAGTCAGGTCAGCTGGTAATGGTTTCAAGAATAGTAGTGATCAATTTGCAGGTCCTATAGTTGGTAAGTGTATTGCAGGTACTAGAACTGCTGGTTACTCAGATAACCCTACAGGTGGTATTAATAGCGTAGATACAAACCAGAATAAGATAGCTGTTGGTGCTACAGAATATAATGATAGGTGGGCAGACTTCTCTAATTATGGTAATGGTGTAACTACAGTGGCACCTGGTTCTAGAATTCTTACACCAGCATATGATTGGACTGCAAATACTCCATATAATAATACAACAAACTATCAGACTATTGCAGGTACATCTTTTTCAGGTCCTATCGTAACAGGTATCATCGCTGCTTGGGCTGGAAAGAATGGATATACTTTAAGTACAAATAATTTAACTGGTCTTGCCAAGACATTTGTTAGAACAGGTGGGTCTACAGGAGATATAACCAGAGGTGCTATATCATATTATCCTACTAATAGTATGGATGATAGGAGATTAATTGATAATCCATATGAAACTTCCAATGGATCTGCTTTCCTTATTATAAAATTTGATCCAGCTGACGCATCACATTTTCTCAATAATGTTGGTAAGAAATGTCAGTTAAGAACATCAGGTTCAACTGCTAGTCTGACAGTTGGTGGTATGGACATTGCTGCATTATCTCAAAGTGGTTGGTTAACTATTCAGGCAGAGAGTGCTGTTAATAATACTATAACTGTACAGAATTCATCTAATGCTACTGCAGGTACTACAGGTGGTGGAACTGGAAACTACTTGGCATTGATAGATCCTGAATCAAAAACTCATGAGAGTATTGATGGTGTTGTTTCTACATCTACTCAATTAAGATCTCAGACAGATACACAAGAAGCTGCGGGTAGTAGTACATATACTAATGTAATATACTATCCAGTAGATAGTGGTGTTGATTTCAAATATGATGCAACTGGTTCTTCGATAACCACAAAACGTGGTATCTTTTTTCCATATGTTGACACTAACGTTACTTGGACAACTGCAGCTGGTACAATAGCAACGTATGCTAATGGTGCTAGTGTAAGTGTCGATCTTGGATTAACAGGACAAACTTTTGCAAGCGAACCAACCTTTGAACAGTATACATTAAGTGGTGATTCTATTGCTGCATCTGGATTAGGTTTAGATACATCAACAGGTCTTTTAAGTGGAACAGTAACTTCAGATTATCTGGATACAACATTTAACTTTACTGTTACTGAAAACATAACAGGAAATTCAAGGTCATATGCGTTCACAACAACAGGAACTGGTGTTCTTGTTACTGTAACTGGACAACCAAGTAATCAAAGTGTTGAAGCAGGTTCTGCTAATACTGCTACATTCGGTCCTGTTGCAGGTACTAGTTCCGATGGATCTACAATATTATTCCAATGGGAAGTATCTACTAACGGTGGTGCAGGTTGGTCTAGCGTTGCTAATGCTGGTGGATATAGTGGAGCAACTACAAATACATTGACTGTAGATGATGACTATACCAAGAACTCTTATCAATTCCGTTGTAAGTTAGAAACTAGTACTTCTGTTGCACCGTCATACACTAATGCAGTTACACTAACAGTATTCCGAGTTATTAGTATTAGTAATCAACCAACAGATTCTAATCCTATAGCTCCTGCGACTGCATCCTTTACTGTTGCTGGAGCTACTTTAGATAGTGCTTCTATTACATACCAGTGGGAGAAGTCAGAAAATAATGATGGCACAACATTTTCAAATATAGGTGGTGCTACTAGTGCAACATATAATACTGGTTCTACAACATATGATGCCGACTACGGTGACTACTACCGATGTAAACTAAATGCAACTGGTGCAAGTGAAGTTACTAGTAGTACTGCAAGAGCATTAATACAGAGAACTATTAACATCACAGCACAACCAGTAAATGTAACTGGGGCAGTTGGAGGAACAGTATCCTTCGGTGTTGCTGCTACTACATCAGATAGTGATGCAGGAGATATTACATTCCAGTGGCAAATATCCATTACAAGTGGTGCTTCATGGTCTAATGTTTCTACTGGTACTGGTGGTACTACTGCAACATATACTACTGCTACATTAAGTACAACGGAAGATGAATATCAATATCGCTGTTTACTTTCATGTCCTGGTGCAACAACTATACCATCAAATGCTGCTACATTACAGATTGAAACTGTAACAGTTGTTGTATCAACTCAACCAACTGACCAAACAGTTAATGAAACTGCTACTGCAACATTTACTACATTAGGTGGAGTTACAATGTCACCTGTAGGTGGTAACGCTGCGTCATCTTCGTTTGATACAGAATCATTTGCCACTCCTAGTGGTGGAGGTGGAGGTGGTGCCGAAGGTCAATCATCACACGAACCTAGTGTTACATATCAATGGGAGAAATCTGATGATGGTGTTTCCTTTACTACGATTGGAGGAGCAACATCTGCATCTTATACAACTGGTGGATTAACATATGCTGTTGATAATAACGATCAGTATCGTTGTATTATTAACGCAGTGGGTGCATCTACCCCAGTTACAACAAACGCTGTAACTCTTACAGTTTTAAGAACATTCTCTATTACAGCAGATCCATCAAATGCAACTGCTAATGAAGGTGGAACTGCATCCTTTAGTGTTACTGCATCTACAAGTAGTGGTACACCAACTTATCAGTGGGAAAGATCTGATGACGGTGGAGCAAACTTTGTGAATGTTGGTGGTGCAACTTCTGCAACATATACTACACCAACGTTGGTATATGCAACTGATGGTGCTGATCGTTATCGTTGTATTGTTTCTTTGGTTGGAGCAGCAGCTGCATTAACTTCCAACTTTGCAGTATTAACTGTTTTACGTGTCATAACAATTCAAACTCAACCACAGTCACAAGCTGTTATTGAGGGTGGCACTGCAACATTTAATATTGGAGCATCAATAACCAGTGATGTAATATCATACCAGTGGCAGAAGTCTGTTGACAATGCAGTAAGTTGGTCAAATATAAATGGTGCAAATTCATCAACTTATACTACTCCCGCAACAACATATCCAACAACACCAAACGAACAGTTCCGTTGTGTGTTATCTAATACAGCAGCAACCTCAGTAACATCTAATGCTGCTACTCTAACAGTTAATGAATCTGAATTTGTATCAGCACCAGCATCTGTAGCTCCATTTATTGATACAGATACTAATAAAACATTATCAAGACAACCAGTTATTACAACTGCTCCATTTGTATCTGAGTATGCAGGTTCAACACATAAGGCAACCTTCTGGAGAATTAGAAGAGTTGCAGACAACGTAACTGTATATGATACAACTAACACACTACCAAATGGTGATGAGAATAATAAAACATCATTCACAGTGACACCAGGAACATTAGATTTTGATGTTACCTATTCTGTACAGGTTAAATTTAGAGACAATGCAAACTTGGAAAGTTCATACACATCAGCAGTAAACTTTTCCACACCTCTTGTTGACCAACCAGATATTCAAACAATAACACCTGCCTTTAACCCAACGATCCAAGTTGATCCTATTGCGATGAAGACTGGATATCAGCATTCATCTAGTGATTGGCAGTTCTCACCTGCAAATACATTTGCAACTATTGTTCACCAATCTCTTGGTAACTCAACAAACTTAACACAGTATACTTTACCAGGTGCTGTAAACCTCAGTTCTAATACTACATATTATGTAAGAATTAGATTCAACGTCAACCCAGTTTAAAATGGCTAAAGCTTCAACAAGACAGGGACTGATAGATTATGCATTACGTCAAAACGGTGCACCAGTCCTAGAAATAAACATAGAGGATGATCAGATAGATGATCTAGTAGATGATGCTATCCAATTTTACAATGAAAGAAATAGTGATGGTTACATCAGAACCCACGTAAAAATTAAGTGGAGTGAAGCCATGCGTGAAAACATGGTTACTGATACTACTACGACTATTGCAGCTGCTACCTCTAATGCTCTTGCTGTTGATTATTCAGAACAGAATAATTATGTAAAGATGCCTGAGTATGTCACTAGTGTTATTAAGGTATTCCCATTTGTATCTAAGAACGTAACTAACTTATTTGATGTTAGATATCAGTGGAGATTAAATGATCTTTGGGATCTAACTAACACAGAAATATTGACCTATGAGATGGTCAACCGCAGATTGGAAGACATATATTTCTTATTGGAAGGGCAAAAACAAACAAGATTTCAGTTAAGAGGAAACAAACTCTACTTAGATCTAGACTGGAAAACAGATGTCAATACCGATGACTTCTTAGTTCTAGAGTGTTATCGTGCTGTAGATCCTACTGCAGACACAGCAGTATATAATGATCTTTGGATGAAGAGATATGTAACTGCACTAATCAAAAGACAGTGGGGAGCAAACTTAATTAAATTCCAAGGAGCACAGTTGCCTGGTGGAATTACTATGAACGGTGAGTTTATATACAACGAAGGTAAAGAAATGGTACAAAAACTAGAAGACGAAATGTTGACGGTTTATGAAACCATGCCTATGGATATGATTGGCTAATGTCTAGGAACACTTACTTTACACATGGTACTAGGAACGAGCAGTTCCTATTACAGAATCTAGTAGAAGAGCATCTCAAAATGTTTGGGATGGATATAATTTATTGCCCTAGAGAAATTATACAAAAGGATGGTGTGTTTAATGAGGAAGTTATTGGTGAGTTTAATGATGGATATATTATAGAAGCATACCTAGAAAACCCTGATGGGTTCCAAGGTGCAGGTGATTTACTTACCAAGTTTGGTGTAGCACAGGCAGATGAAATAACTATGGTTATCTCTGCTCAGAGATTTTCAGATCTTATATCTCAATTCCTACTATTAGATAAAGATTATCAAGCACCAGAAAGACCACAAGAAGGAGATCTAATATATTTTCCATTAACAAGTAATTACTTTGAGATAAAGTTTGTAGAACATGAAGAACCATTCTATCAGTTAGGTAAAGGTTACGTATACAAACTGAAAGCAGAACTATTCGAGTACAGTGACGAGCAAGGAGATATATTTGATAGTGATGAGGAACTCGTGGATTACGGTTACACTATCAAGCATTACTATCTACCTATCAATGGTACTACTGCTGAGGGAAATGCTACATTACTAAGTGGAGCAATAGATCAAATTTATATTAGTAATAATGGTAGTAAGTATAATGAAGCACCCACAATTACTATTGGTGGAGATGGAACGGATGCAGCGGCTACTGCATATCTTGCCAACGTAACTTTAAGTGGTGGATCTCCAACATCATCTGCTATTATTAGAGCAACAGTTAAAGAGGGTGAGATTAGATCTGTACAAATTGTAGATGGTGGGGCAAACTATGATGAGGACAGAGTATCTCTTGTTGTTAGTGCTCCTGATAGTCCTGGTAGATACGCAACGTTAACTCCTACTTTTACTAATGGAACATTGACTGCAATTAATATTGTAAACGGTGGTTCTGGATATAAGAGTGTAAAGATAGTTGATGTTACTAATGGAGGTTCTGGATATACAACTACGACAGTAACATTCTCTTCTGCACCAGCTGGAATCACAGGAGCATTCACAGTTCCTGAGACAGTTACTGGTAGTACTACTGGCACTACTGCTAACATGGTACAGTGGGATGCACAGGAAGGTTGGGTCAAACTGAAGTCTCCAACTGGATCATTTGCAATAGGTGAATCAATGGTTGGTTCAGAGTCTGGGGCTACAATTATGATAGATAGTTATGATGAGCAAGCAACTGCTGATCCTAAATACTCTGAAGCTGTCACTTTTGAGACACTTGCTGATGACATTTTAGACTTCAGTGAAACAAACCCATTCGGAATAGCAGGTAACTTATAATGTTAGGTGCATACACATACAATAAAATTATTAGAAAGTGCGTCATAGGATTTGGAACACTCTTCAATAATATAGAATGTAGAAAAGAAAACAAAGACGGATCAATTTATAGTAGGATGAAAGTTCCTCTAGCATACGGTCCTCGACAGAAATTTTTAGCAAGACTAGAACAACAGGCAGATCTTAACCAGAAGGTTGCAATAACAGTTCCCCGTTTATCTTTTGAGATGACAGGTATCTCTTATGATGGATCTCGCAAATTAAGTCCTATAACATTACAGCTAAAGACAGATACTAATAACGCAGTTAAAAAACAATACACTCCCGTTCCATATAATATTGATTTTGAATTAAATGTAATTTCAAAAACAAATGATGAGACATTAGAAATTCTAGAACAGATAGTACCTGTCTTCCAACCATCGTATCAGATGACAATTAAGTTAGTTGATGCTATGGCAGACTATAGAGATATACCTATTATATTGAATAGTATATCCTATAGTGATGACTACGAAGGAACATTTGATGACAGGAAAATTACTCTTGTCACCATGACCTTCACCTGTAAAACATACATCTTTGGTCCTGTTGGAACTGCTGGTCCCATCAAGAAAGCAAAGGTCGATATGTATACAGATATGCCTAATGCTGCAACTACAAGACAAGTTGCTTATCAGGTTGAACCAAAGGCACTTACCGACAAAAACAAAGATGGTACTACAGAACTTGCAGGTGCTATAACCTCAAGAAACCTATCCATTGAAGTTGCAGACTACAGCAACATTCCTACTCAATCTTATATTGAGATTGGTAATGAAGTAATGTATGTCAAGAGTAAAACTTCTCCAAACAAACTCTCTGTTAGGAGAGCACAGAATGGAACCACTGCTGCAGCTGCAACTGCAGGTACACCTATTGATCTAATAGATGCTGCCGATGATGCATTGCTAACTAGTGGTGATGACTTTGGATTCTCGGAGACTACTTCTTATTATGAGTGATGAACTAGATAAAGCATTTGATATTGTAGAAACAGTATCAGATGTAACACCCCAACCAGAGGTTTCTAAACCTCCGAAGAAGGTGGATGGAAAAGACGAGGTACAAGATGACTATGAATATGCCCGATCAAACCTTTACCTATTGGTGGATAAGGGACAAGAAGCTGTCAACGGTGCTCTTGATTTGGCTATGTCTTCTGATCACCCTA
>VTLG01006387.1_pt1 | contig 15886 bp, 24 predicted proteins | sample 4694571 | NCBI WGS metagenome assembly VTLG01 (sample SAMN12604809, study PRJNA352737) | marine metagenome | biome: ENVO:00000447; feature: ENVO:00000209|ENVO:00000569|ENVO:01000036; material: ENVO:00002151; isolation source: viral sequences binned using virsorter ...
CTATGGGAGTTACACTTGTTACAGGTGTACAATATTTAATAAGAGCATTTGGTAAGTTTGCTGTAATCATGCAAAAAGTTTTTACAAAAGTTGTTGATTTTGTAAAATGGACTGGTCTTTTAGAAGATGCTGAAAGTGCTTTAGTTTCACAAATGAGAGAATTACAAGAACAACAAAATAAATTAATAATTCAATATAGAAGAAGTTGGGTAAATCAAGAACAATTTAAAAAAGGAATGAATGCTCTTAATGATGAATTACTTATATTACAAGCACAATATGAATCAACGCAAGAACCTTTTTCAGAATTTAATATGGAAGGTTTTAATTTAATTGAATGGTTAGAAAAAGCAGATGCAGGTCTTACTGTTTTAATTGATGATATGAAGATTACAAAAACTGAAACAGAAGAAAATACAGAAGCATTAGTAGACTACTTAAATGTACAAAAAGAAATTGATAAATATATAGGTGGAGATCATAGTTCAGTTTTACAAAAAAGATTAGAAGATGAATCATCACATTTAGATAAACTAGATAAAATATATGCAAATTATCATAGATTAAGACAAATAGAACGAATGAAAGAAAAAGAAGCCAAAGAAAAATTAATGGTTGAATGGAACGATCATATGTTGAGTTCTACAGAAAGAGCATTATCTGCGGCAAGTGGTTTAAATAAACAAGCATTTGATGCTTACAAAAGATTTGCAATAGGAAAAGCAATTATGGATACTTATCAAGCTGCGATGGCTGCTTATGCCAAGTTTGGTGGTTGGCCATTTGGTGCTATGGCAGCGGCGGCAACTGTAGCTGAGGGTATGGCAAAGGTTGCAGTTATTAGACAACAAACTTATTCAGGCAAGTTAATGGGTGGTAATGTTAAAGGTGGAACTCCTTATATGGTTGGAGAACAAGGTAGAGAAATGTTTGTTCCAAATCAAGATGGTTCTATAGTTCCTAATAATGAATTAGGAAAAAATGTTTATATTACTTTTAAAATAGACACAGTAGATGCTAGTGGTTTTGATCAATTATTAACATCAAGAAGAGGCACAATAGTTAATATGATTAATAGTGCTGTTAATGAACAAGGAAAACAGGCAATAGTATGAGTGGTGCATTACCAAATACTTCTGATTTTACTGCTATAAATGTTAAAAGCAATCAACAAACGCAAGTAAGTGTAAGTGATAGTGGTAAATCATTTAGAAGACAAGTAGCAGGTCAATATTGGTCTTTTAGTTTAAGTTTTCCAGAAATGACTAGAACAAACTTTGCGCCATTACAAGCATTTATGATTAAACAAAGAGGAGCAAAAGAAAGTTTTACTGTTACCTTTCCAAGTTACATGAATGCTCAAGGCACAGCAAGTGGTAGTCCTACAGGAACAGCTTCTGCTGGAGCAACTTCTATTACTTTAGGTGGTAGTGGTAGTGGCACATTAAAAGCAGGCGATTTTATTAAATTTGCAAATCACGATAAAGTTTATATGATTGTAGCAGACGCTGGTAATATAGCTTCATCAAATACTTTAACTATAGAACCACCATTACAAACTGCTGTAAGTGGTATTGCAATAACTTATGATAGTGTTCCATTTACTGTTTATGCGCCTAATGATGTACAACAATTTCGTGCAAGTAATTCTAGTTCAGGCGAACCTTTATTTAGATATGAAATAGATGTTGTTGAGGCAATATAATGGCAAGAGGTTTAACTTCTGCAGTCAAAACTGAATTAGGAACAGGTAATGTTGGTGCAATAGAACCTGTATTACTTTTATATTTAGGTTTTGCTACTCCATTATATAGAACAAATTGTTCTTTTAATTTAACTTCTAGTGTTAGTGGTAGTTCTCAAACATATACTGCTGATGGTTTTTTTGTTGGAGTAGGTTCTATGTCAGAAACTACTACTCCTATTAAAAATACATTTAGTGTAACTTTAAGTGGTGTTGACCAAAGTTTAACATCAATAATATTAAATGAAAATATTATAAATGATTCTGTAAAAATATGGCAAGGTTTATTAAATGCAAATGCTTTAATTTCTGATCCTTATTTATTATTTGAAGGTTCAATAAATAAATATTCTATTGAAGATGATACTAATACAACACAAATAGGTTTAGAAATAACTTCACAATGGGGACAATTTGAAAAAGAAAATGGAAGAACAACAAATGATACTTCTCAACAAAGGCATTTTGCAAGTGATAAAGGTTTTGAATTTTCTGCATTAACAATAAGAGATATTAAATGGGGTAGAACATAATGGGTTGGTTTAGTTCAGTAATAAGTGTAGCAAAATCAGTATTTAGTTCTCCTGTTTTTAGTTTTTTAAGTCCAATACTTTCTATTATTAGTGTTGCCACAATGGCTCTTTCTTGGTTTAAAAAACCAGATGAACCAGAATTTAATGTAGGAGAACCAACTACAGAAGCAAGAGTTAAAGGAATATTAGCAAATAAAACTTCTGGTTTAGGTTCTATACCTGTTATTTATGGAAAAAGAAAAGTAGGTGGTAATATTGTTTTTTTAGAAACTTCTGGAACAGATAATGAATATTTGTATATGATTTTTGCTTTAGCAGAAGGTCAATGTGAATCATGTGAAAGTATATATATAGATGATAAATTAGTTACTTGGTCTGGTTCTTTAACAGATGGGACAGCAAGAACAGTAGCAAGTAGTGATTCTAATTTTTATAAGAATTCAACTTCTTTAATAACTGCCACATGGTATGATGGAGACGATTCACAAAGTTATGACAGTACAGTAGGTGTTTTATCTAATTGGACATCTAACCATAGATTAAGAGGAATAAGTTATTTATCTTTAAAATTTAAGTGGAATGTAGATGTTTTTGGTGCAGTTCCTAATGTTAAAGCTATTATAAAAGGAAAGAAAGTATATAACCCAAATTTAGATGGAACAAAAACAGGTGGAACAGGTTCGCACAGAGAAGATACAGTATCTACTTATGAGTGGTCAGATAATCCGATTTATTGTTTACTCGATTATCTTCGTAATACTCGCTATGGTATGGGTATTCCTAATGCTAACTTTGATTCTAATTACGCTGACTGGCAAACTGCTGGCGATATTGCTGATACTAATGTTACTGCTTATGGTTCTACTACTATAGACATTTTTGATTGTAATACTGTTTTAGATACAAAACAAAAAGTAATTGATAATGTAAAAGACCTTTTAACAGGTTGTAGGGGTTATCTTAATTATACAGCTGGGGAATACAAAATAACTGTAGAAACTACAGGTAGTGCTTCTATTACTTTAACAGAAGATAATATTATTGGTGGTATTGGCATAAGTTCTAAAGATAAAAATACTCGATTTAATAGAGTTATTGCAACTTTTGTAAATCCAGATAAAAATTATCAATCAGATGAAGCACAATGGCCACCTGTAGATGATTCTGGTTTAACAAGTGCTGATCAACACGCTACAATGAAAACTGCTGATGGTGGAGTTTTATTAGAAGGTAAATATGATTTTCCAACTATTACAAGTCCATATCAAGCAGAAGAAATGGCAGAAATTATTTGTAGAAGAAGTCGTGCAAGTTTAGATGTTTCATTAAAAGCAGATTCAACTGCTTTAGATTTAGCTATTGGAGATATAGTTAATATAACTCATGCTACGCCGGGCTTTAGTGCAAAAGCATTTAGAGTTTTAGGTATGACAATTAATACTGATTTAACTTGTGATTTACAATTAGTAGAACATCAAGATAGTTATTATACTTGGGCCACTAAAACACAAGCGGCAACTATACCAACAACCAATTTACCTAATCCTTATTCAGTACAACCACCAGCAAGTTTAACATTAAGTGATGAAATGGTGGCTTATAATGATGGAACAGTAATAACTAAAATGACTATAGTAGTAGGAGCTTCGCCTGATAATTTTGTTCAAAACTATCAAGTAGAAGTTAAGTTATCAACTGCAAGTAATTATTCAGTATTAGCAATAGGTTCACAATTAAATTTTGAAATGCTTAATGTGTTAGATAATTATACTTATAATGTAAGAGTAAAAGCTATTAACACATTAGGAGTTTCTTCAACTTATGTATCAGAAAATAGAGTAATTGTAGGAGCAACTGAAAGTCCAGAAGATGTGACTGATTTTTCTAGTGAATTTTTAGCCAATAATAATTTACGATTAACATGGTCGCCTGTTTCCGATATTGATTTATCATATTATGCTGTTCGTTATCAATCTGTAACAACTGGCGCAACTTGGTCAAACTCAACTAATCTTATTGATGTTCCAAGAAAAGATGGAACAAGCACCATAGTTCCAAATATGAAGGACACTACTTTTTTAATTAAAGCAGTAGATAAATTAGGTAATGAAAGTATTAATGAAATAAGTGTTGTTAGTGATGTTGAAGATCAAAATACTAGTCTATTAACTTCTTTTAATGAAACAACTTCCTTTTCATCAGGCACTTATACTAATACTGCTCTTACTGAAGATGCTAATGGAGTGACTATAATTAAATTAGACACAATAACTTTATTTGATTCTACTATTGGAAATTTTGATAGTCCAAGTGGGGATTTTGAATTAGGGGGAACTGACACTACCTCTAATCCAACTTATTATAATAGTAATATATCATCTAGTGGCACTTATGATTTTTATAATACTTTTGATTTAGGTTATGTTGGTAAAATTAAATTTAAAATACCAGCTACTATGAAAGCCGATAATAACTATTCAACTTTTGATGATGGAGATGGATATACAAATTTTGAAGATCACCCAAGCCCATTTGATGGAACACAACAAACTCAATGTAGTTCCATTATTCAAGTATCTATTTCTAATGATAATGTTACTTATGGAAGTTATCATAACTGTACTAATTCAAGTGTTAATGGTCGTTATTTTAAATTTAGGGCAAAATTACAAAGCAAAGATAATAAATCTACTCCACAAATAAGTGCCTTATCTGCTACAACTAATTTAGAGCAAGAAATTGCAATAGGAAATGATATTGCTTCAACTACAAGTGCTAAAGTTATTACATTTACTAATTCTTTTCATACTAGTCCAAGTTTAACTATTATAGGTCAAAATATGGCAACAGGAGATTATTTTACTATATCAAGTAAAACAAAAGATGGTTATACTGTAAATTTTTATAATTCTAGTGGTTCTGGAGTTAATAGAACATTTGATTGGCAAGCAGTAGGTTATGGTTTAAAAACAGCATAATAGATGGCTTGAATAGAAGTGATTAATAAGATAATAAATAAAGAAAGGAAAATATGGCACAACACGATTTAAATGTAGCAAACCAAAGTTTTAGTGCTTTTAGAACTGACATGAATAATGCTCTCGTTGCTTTAGGAAGTCAAAACTCTGGAAGTTCAGCTCCTAGTTCTCCTCAATCTGGTATGATTTGGGTAGACACAACAACTGCGACTGCATGGCAACCAAAAATTTATGATGGAGCGGCTTGGATTAATCTTCCTTTTTATATAAATACATCTACTAACGATGCAAACTTAACAACAACTGAGGTAACAAGTTTGGTAACAGAAAGTGATCCAAATGCTTTACCTTTAGCAATCGCCTTAGGATAATATTATGGCTAATACTTTTAAAGTTAAAACAAATGGTGCTATGCCAGCAAGTGCTGGAACACCATTAACACTATACACAGGAAAAACATCTACAACAACAGTAGTCATTGGTTTAATTCTTTGTAATATTCACACAACTTCTGTGACTGCAGATGTTCAATTAGTAAGTGACACTTCTGATACTGAAACTAATGAAACAGTATTATTAGCAAAAGATGTAAGCATTCCAGCTGGAAGTTCTTTAGAATTATTAACAGGTGGTAAAGTCGTTCTTCAAGCAACTGATATATTAAAAATTGATTGTTCAGTAACAGCAAAAATAGACGCAACTTTAAGCATATTAGAAATAACATAGGAGTAAGGTATGGGATTTATTGGAGTTCAACCAGCCTCTGCACCATTAACAGCTTCTGATATAACAGATGGTGTAGTTTCAACTGCAAAACTTGGTGATGATGCTGTTTCTTTAGCAAAAATGGCTAGTGGAACAGATGGTCAAGTAATTACTTATGACGCTTCTGGCAATCCAAGTGCTGTTGGTCCAGGCACAGATGGACAAGTATTAACATCAACAGGTGCTGGAAGTCCTCCAGCTTTTGAAGATGCTGGTGGTTCATTATATACAAAAGTTTCAAGTGTTAGTTTAAGTGGAACTGCTGTTGCTAATTCTAGTGTATTTAGTTCAACTTATAAACATTATTTCGTTACATTTGATAATTGTGGAACTGGCACATCAGGAAGTTATTTTAGATTTAAACTTTATAAATCAGATGGCACAACTGCTGACAATGTTAGTGGTGGTAGTTTATTTGGTTATCAAGGTGCTTCTAGTGGAACAGCTTATGCAAGACATTGGGTTAATGCAAATGCTTCAATAGCAGAGGGGTTAAATACTGCTGTTACAGGTGCTAGTGGATATATGTATGTATTTAATGCTCGTAGCACTTCTTATAAACCATCATTTATGGGGCAAGTTTCTTATCGTTATGAAAATACTTATGGCGCAACTGCTCACATAGGTGGTTGGATGAATTCTGCAAATTTACATACAGGATTTTATTGGTATAGCCAAAATGCTTTTGGTGGTTCTGCTGTAGTAACAACTTATGGAATAACTAATCCTTAGAGATAATTATGACAAAAATAATATTTAAAGATAAAGATAATAACATTATAGAAGAAAAAGATATGACTGCTGAAGAACAGAAATCTTATGATGATGAAAATATATCAGCTGATTTAGAAAAAATTAGAAACATTAGAGATGAAGCATTAAAAGAAAGTGATAAATATGCTTTAGCTGATTTTACAATGAGTGATGAAATGAAAGATTATAGAAAAAATTTAAGGGATATACCAACTAATTATACTACTAAAGAAGATTATAAATTACTTTTAACAAGAAATGCTGAAGGAGAATTAACACATTCTGTCTGGAGTAAACCATGAGCTATATTGGGAAGAGTCCATCGGTAGGAAATTTTGTTAAACTTGATGCTCTAACTGCAAGTGCTACAGCTAGTTATACTATGCAAGTAGGATCAGTTAATTTTGAACCAGAATCAGTTAATCATATGTTGGTATCTTTAAATGGTGTTATCCAAGCACCAACAACCTCATTCACTATTTCTGGTAGCACTCTTACCTTTGCTTCCACTTTGGCTAGTTCGGACTCAATAGATTTTATAATGGTTTATGGTAATGTCCTTGATATAGGAACGCCAAGCGATAATACAGTTTCTCAAGCTAAACTTGTTAATGAAGCAGTTAATGAAGCAAAACTACAAGTATCTAATTCGCCTACAAATGGCTATTTTCTTTCAGCACAATCTGGCAATACAGGTGGTTTAACTTGGGCAGAGTCTAGTGGTGGAGGTATTACCGAAGCTGATCAATGGAGATTAACCACTAATTTTACAGCTAATTCTGGTGGTAATGATTTAACTGCTAATTGGGAAAGGGATGACCAAGGAGCTTTTGACAAATTAGGAACAGGTATGACAGAATCATCTGGAATTTTTTCATTTCCTTCTACTGGCTATTGGTTAATAATAGGAACAGGAACACATTATAAGTCTGCAGGATATGAATATGCTACTAATAGATTATATGCTACAGTAAATAATTCAAGTTATGCTAGTGTTGCTGCTTCTGCTCAAGGAAGTGCTGGAACAGGTGCTGGTTATAGTTCATCAAGTTTCCAGTTTGTTTTTGATGTTGAAAATACAACGAATTGTAAAGTTAAATGGCAAGTAGAAACATCTGTAGCAGATGTTGTTTTTATGGGAAATACTGATGAAAACTGGACTTGGTGGAATTTTATAAGATTAGGAGACACTTGATATGGATATGAATGGTAGACCAAATCATATTGAAGATTATTTAATAACAGTTAGAACTGGTCAATGGTTTGGATGGTCAGATAGTAAAAATAAAATTTATGCAAATTTAGTTGTTCATGATGATGGAACAAAACCAACTGAAAAAAAATGTACTGATGGATTAAAACAATTACAAACAGATTTTGATAATGCAAAAACTAAAAAAGAAACAGATAAAACTAATGCTAATAATAAATTAAAAGATTTAGGATTGACAGATGATGAAATCAAAGCAATCAAAGGAATAGAATAATGGCTTTAGTTAAATTAAATGCAACAAGAGGAATGTCAGGAGCTTTGCCTGCAGTTAGTGGCGCAAGTTTAACTGGGATTGATGCTGGAAAAATTGCTCAATTAGTATCTACTCACGTTAATTCAGTTAGTCTTACTACAACTGCTAGTACTTGGGCAGATATTTCTGGTTTTTCAGTGGCTATAACTCCATCTGCGACAAGCAGTAAAATATGGGTTTTAGTTACTTTAGGTTTAGGAAACGGAACACAAACCTCAAACAATTTTACAAGATTATTAAGAGATAGCACATCTATTGGTTATGGTGGTTCTGTAAATAGTAATGTACAAGGTACAAGTTATTGGAGAGTAGACCAAGGTGGTCAATCAGATTACGATATTGATTATACTTCCTTTTCATATTTAGATTCTCCATCAACTACAAGTGAAACGACATACAAAGTGCAATGGGGGACTAATGCTGGAACTTTATATTTAAATAGGGCTGGCGATTTAGCTGGAACTTCTGCTTATGATCATTGTCCAAGTGCTTCTAATATAACAGTTATGGAGTTATTAGCATGATAAGTAAAGCAGAGGCAATTTTAGCAATTAAATCAGATGCACAAGTTTCTACTGATCAAGATAACAAAGTTATTTGGCATGATGAAAACCCAACAAACATAACTGATAAACAAATTGAAGATAAACAAAAAGAATTACAAATTGAATATGATAATAAAAAATATCAAAGAGATAGAAAAAATGAATATCCAAATATTGTAGATCAGCTTGATGACATTTATCATAATGGTATTGATGGTTGGAAAGCTACAATTAAAGCAACAAAGGATAAATTTCCAAAATGATTAATCCTAATTGTCCTGTTTGTGGCTGTGATAAAGAAAAATGTTCTTGTGATGATTCATGTGATTCTTGTGGGGCATAAATGCCCTCTATATCCGATAAAACAGAAATAGGTTTACCGATAAAAAACCTTATAGGGTTAATTGGTGGAACTGCTGTCGCAGTTTGGGCTTACTTTGGTATTATTGAAAGATTAAATAATATTGAAACACAGGGTAAGTTAATGATTGTTGATGTAGAAAAAAATACAGAATTTAGAATTAAATGGCCTCGTGGCGAAATGGGTTCATTACCAGCTGACGCTCAACAGGATATGTTAATTGAATTTATTTCTACACAAATTGAAGCAATACAAGAAGAAATGGAAGGAATGATGAGCAATACTGTAAATATAAAAAGAGCTCAACAGGATATTGAAAAATTAATTTTGAATACAGAAAAACTAGAGGACAAGGTAAGAGCAAATGGAAGTCATTAGTATTATAGTCATGTTTATGTTTGGAAATATGAATGACCAAGAACATCAAATGACACAATATATACCTATGGAATCATTATCTACTTGCATGAAAGAGGTAAGGTTATTAAAAAAGAAATCAACAGACTATACTAAAGATGCTTTTTGTGGTCCAGCTATTGTAGAAATAGAAAATGGCGAAGTAATTAAATTATATAATAATATTCCAGATGGCGCTACATTAGTTAAAAAAGATATTAGCAAAGAAGCATTTGATAGATGGTCTTTAAAAGCAAAAGAAAAATGGAAAAAAGATTAATTATGTTTGGATATGCAATGTTATTGGCTAGTAGTATGTATGGCTGTGGAGTTTATGAGGGTATGAAAATGAAACCACATAAAACAACTATATCTACTAATACAACTATGACAGATATTGATAAAGGGGATAGTGATAAAGACCAAGAAAAACAATCATTAGGTTTAACTGTTAAACAAGAATTTATATGGGAAGATAAATGATAGAAATTGTTATTACAATGTATGCAATTAGTATTGCTGGTGGATTAATTATTATGGCAATAGAACAATGAAAGATATGAAATTAAATTATGCTTTGTTATTTGCTGTATTATTACAAGCAATAGGTTTAATTTGGTATGTGTCAAAGATGGATTCAAAAATAAATATTTTATATGATAAGTTTGAAAAAGAAAATCAAGTTTCTGTTATTGAAAACCAAGTTAAAATGAAATTAGATCTAGAATATGTAATGACTGAATTAAAAAAGATTAAAAAAGATTTAAAAGAATCAAACAAAACAGATAAAAAAATAATGAAACAACATGATAAAATATTTAAATTATTAGATAACACTAACAATAATACTTATGGAGATTAAAAGTGTTAAAATATTTTGCCTCAGTTCCAATTATATTATCAGTTCTAGCTGGTGCTTATGGATCAATTAATTATATTAATAAACTTACAACTAAAATAGATAATAGTGCTGACGAAATAATAATGTTGCATAAGGATATAGAAAATATCCATCAATTATATTCTGAAAAAACAAATCATAATGCCGAGAACTATACCAGAGCAAGAGAAGAATTAGTAAAAGAAATAACAGAACTTGTTACATGGGTTGGTAGAATTGAAGCAAGAGTTAATTCATTAGAACAAGGTTCATATAAACTTGCGTCAGAAGCAGAATTAAGAGCGATGGAAGATGGATATTATAAGTTAAGGGATGACATTAACCAATTCAAATATGATTTAAAAGAATTAGAGAGGAAATTATCTGGTGGCTATTAATGAAAACTTTATTTTTTCTTCTTACTGTAACTTTAATAATGTGCTGGGGTTTATCTCAAAAAGCATTAGCAGTTAATGAATACTTAAATGATTATCCTACTCATTGTTCAAAAGGTAGTTGGGAATTATATACTGAATTAGATAGATATGATTATGATAGAAGAATGGATAGTGATTCAGATTATTTTGGCGATAGTGGAAAAATAGGTATTCGTTTTAGAAAAGAATTTGGTTCTACTTGTACTGATCCATATAAAAAAATGATGATTGAAAATATGGAATTAAAACAAGAATTAGAATTATTAAAGTTATGTGCAAGATATAAAGAATTAGACTTAGGCGAAAGTTTTAAAACTGTAAAACGAAAATGTAATGATGTAAATAAAAAAAATGATTAAATCTATATGTGCAACATTATTGTTGTGCAGTTTTTTAAATTATGACTTTGATTTTAAATACACAAATAAAGATGAGTTTGTAAAAGGTATTATTGAATGTACTGTTCATTTTAATACAGCAATTCCCCCTAGTTATAGAGCAGTTGTAGTTATATCAGTTGCACAAGCTATATTAGAATCTAATTGGGGTTTATCAAGATTTGCTTTAGAGGGTAATAATTTTTATGGATTAATAGAAACTGATAAAACTCAACCTCACATGAAAGCATTAAATAGTAATATAATGATAAAAAAATATAATAGAAAATGTGAAAGTGTTGCAGATTATATAACTTTATTAAATAAGGGTAGTGATTTTGAAGAATATAGAAACGAAAGAAAACAAACAACAATAAAAGGCGATGTTAATTTAGATAAATTAATTGATACTTTACATACTTTTGCAATAGATAAGGAATACACTAACAAAATTAAAAAAACAGTAGATTATTTATTAAGGGAATATCCAGATATGTTTTTTATTGTAAGGGGTCAAAATGCCTAAATAAAATGTCTATTGGATTTTAAGCAAAATAAATGCTAGAAGAATCTATGAAATCTTATAAGGTTTGCGTTATAGGAGACTTTCACGATTCTCCAAAAATGTCTAAAGATAGAATTGTTTGGATTGCAAAACATATAAAAAAAACAAAACCAGATTATATAATACAAATAGGGGATTTTAGTTCTATTGATTCTTGTTGTTGGCATATTAAGAATGACACAATGGCCGCAAGAAGAAACAAAGGAACCTTATTAGAAGATTTAGAATCATTAGAAACAGTATTAGAATTATTTAATAAAACTTTAGGAAAATCTGATATTCCCAAGCATGTTACTTTAGGCAACCATGAAAACAGATTGTGGAAATGGGAAGAAGCAAATCCAGAATATTATAATATGGGTAAAAAACAATTATTAGATTTGTTTACTAAATATGGATGGACTTATAGTTCTTATGGCAAATTTCATTTTATAGGTGGAGTTGGTTTTATACATTGTCCATTAAACATTATGGGAAAAGAATTTGGTGGAGTAGGTGCTGAAAGAAATATAGGATTAAATAGTTTGTTTGATGTAGTTTATGGTCATTCTCATAAATCAAATGATATTAGAGTTCCTAAAATAGGCACAAATAATTATACTAGAGTTATTAATGTTGGTTGCTCAATGCCTGATGGACATATAGAAGATTATGCTAAATTAGGTGTTACTGGCTGGTGGTGGGGTTTAGTAGATGTACAAATATATGAAAATCATATACAAGAGGTTAAAACAACAACAATGAAAAATTTAGGTCAATTATATGGATAATGCAATTATTACGAGAATAAAAAGTCTCATATTTAAACATACAAGCGCTTTTAAGGTGGTAGTTAATGTCTGATACATGGGATTTAGAGGCAGTTAAAGAACGCATACAGAAACACGAAGGATTTAGAGATACTGTTTATATGGATCATTTAATGAACGCTACTATAGGATATGGTCATTTAATTACTCCAAATGATAAGTTTGTTAAAGGGAAGCGTTACTCTACAGAAGAATTAAATAAAGTTTTTGAATACGATTTTAATATAGCAAAAAAAGATATGGAGTTGGTCCTAGCAGATTGTGGAGATCAGCCAAATGTCGTTAAAGAAATAATTATAGAAATGTGCTTCCAAATGGGAAGACCTCGTGTTATGAAATTTCGCAAGATGTTAGAAGCAATTAAAAACAAAACATATAAAATAGCAAGTACAGAAATGTTGGATTCGGTTTGGGCTCGTCAAACCAGCAATAGAGCAAGTAGTTTGGCAGAATTGATGAGGAGTATCTAATGGTATTAGGAAAAATATTTGGTGGCGATACAATTAAAACAGTTGGTAATGTAATAGACGATCTTCATTTTAGTGGCGAGGAAAAAGAAAAACTCAAACTACAGATGAAAGAAATAGATGCTAAATTAAGAGAAAAGCAAATGTCTATTAATCTAGCAGATGCTCAATCAACAGCTGGGGGATTAAGTGGGTTTATGCAACGCGCTTGGAGACCACTTATAGGCATGAGTTGTGCTCTAGCATTATTGTTCGAATATGTAATAAAACCTTTTTTATTATTCTTCCTAGCAACATTTCATATTGAAACTTTACCATTACCAGAATTAGATATGGGAATGTTAATGCCTTTGGTCATGTCACTTTTGGGGATGGGTGCGCTTCGTACCTACGAAAAGCAAAAGGGACTTACAAAGTAACCTTTAAAACCTCCATAATTGACCATACAAGCATTTTAATATCAATACCCTACCCAATACCCATACAGACTTTAAAAACGACTATTTGAGCTTTTAAGCTCCATATAGATATACCTATTTTTTCCCAGAAAACCTTGATAAAATAAAGTATTTGCAATTTATACTTGAATTTGATATAAATTAGAGGATTTAAAACAAATAAACAAGGAGAAAAAAATGACAACTTTAAATCAAAACGAAAATACTAACTTAGAAAGACCTTTTTCAGAAAATAGAACTATTGGAATTGAAATTGAATGTTTTGTTCCTACTAATATTTTAAGAGGCGAAGGTTCTTATCAAGAATTTGTTTCTAACAAATTAAATCAAGCTGGTGTTAATGCTTCTTATCAACATTCACACATTACAAATGCTCCTACTACTTGGACTGTTAAACATGATGGTAGTCTTGGACATGGTGGAGTTGAAATAGTTAGCCCAGTTTTAAAATACAATCCAGATTCTTTTGTAACTTTACAAAAAGTTTGTGGTGTATTGGATGACATTAGAGCAACTGTAAATACTCAATGTGGTTTACATGTTCATGTTTCTAATAGAGATTTAACTCTTAAACAAAATAAACTAATTGCAAAAAGATATGCAAAGTTTGAAGATGTTTTTGATTACTTTATGCCAAAATCTAGAAGAACTAATAGTGCTGGATATTGTCGTTCATTAAGAGCAAGATCAGAAGGTACTCCAGTTGAGATTATTAATCAAACAATGCAAAAAATTGATTCTTGCAGAAGCATTAATGCTTTACAAAGATTGTTTGGTGGTAGTCATCCAAGATATGCAAAATTAAATTTTACAAGTCCTCATGGAACTGTAGAGTTTAGACATCATAGTGGTACTATTAATTTTGAAAAGATTTCTAAATGGGTTAGACTTTGTCATTCTGTAGTAATGGCTGGTAAAAATAAAAAACCTGTCAAAAAAATTGATGCTACTAGAAATGGAACTAGAAATTTAACACATCGTTTTAAGGTTTTAATGAATGGTCTTACTATTGATTCTACTGCCGAAAACTTTTTCAGAAAAAGAATGAAGCATTTTATTCAACAAGATGGTCAACCTAGAACAGTACAAATTGGTACTGTTCAAACAAATCCTTATGATGTTGTTAATCGTCTTATAAGACAAATTGAATCTACAAATAGATTTAGTAATTCTACTTTAGATGAAATTTACCTTTTAAGAAATGCAGGAGAATTAGTACAAGCAAACACTTTGGCTCTTACTGAACTTACTAGAATTAGAGAGGGGAGATAATGACAAATAGAAAATCTGAATATTATTTTGCGTATGGTTCTAACTTGAACCTTACGCACATGAAAGGAAGATGTCCTAATGCAAAGTTTATGGGTAAATTTACTTTGCATAATTGGGAACTTGTCTTTCGTGGTGTTGCTGACATACAACCAGCAAAAAATAAAAAAGTTGTTGGGGGTTTATTTAAGATTACTCCTAAATGTGAGAAATCTCTGGATGGTTACGAGGGTTTCCCTTTTTTATATATCAAAGGATATATGCAAAGTGAGATTGATGGTAAAAATGTTGAGGTTATGACTTACATTATGAGAGAACAAGATTGTATTAAACCACCATCAGACTTTTATTTTGCTACTATTAAACAAGGTTATCGTGATTGTGGTATCAATATACGACAACTTAATACAGCAGAAAAAAATTCGTATGATGAGAGATTTGGTATTCCTCGTGGTGGGTTTAGTTGGGGTATACCAAGACCAAAAAAACCAGTCGTTGATGATTTGTTTGGAGATTTAGACCAGACTTATTATGATGATACTAAACCTTATGGGAGAAAATAATGAATATAATTAAATTAAATAACAATACTTTTATGAAAAATGGCGTTTGTTTTAAAATACCATCAGACATTAAAGTTAAAGATAATAATAAATCTTTAAAAATAATTTGCCACTATACTAATAAAGAATTGAAAGTAGGCGATAAAACTAAATACCGAGGTTATATTAATGGCGAACCTTATTGGAATGACAATTCAAAACAATATGATGTGTCGATGAGAAATTATAACCTTAAACAATTTTATGGCAGATACAGAAGATGTTGGGAAACTTATGTCATATCTGTATCTTGCATAGGGAAGGTGGTTAAAAATGATATTGCCTAAAGACCTTAAACAAGCAATTAAAGTGTTTGTTAAATATGGTGGTAATGAAGAAAGTTTAAATAACTTTGTTACCAAATTGGTCACTAGGGAATTAACCAAAGATAAAAAAGTATCTAAACCTAGTAAACCAAAGC
>VTLG01009921.1_pt1 | contig 15885 bp, 20 predicted proteins | sample 4694571 | NCBI WGS metagenome assembly VTLG01 (sample SAMN12604809, study PRJNA352737) | marine metagenome | biome: ENVO:00000447; feature: ENVO:00000209|ENVO:00000569|ENVO:01000036; material: ENVO:00002151; isolation source: viral sequences binned using virsorter ...
AACCAAGGAATTCATATCCCCAAGCTTGTGCGTCAGTGTTGTTTCGTAAACGTATAAAAAGATCGTGACCGATGGCGCGCCGTCGTTCACTCTTGTTTCTGCCAGCTACCCATGTACCGTTGATCTTGCTGCTACCAGCCTTTGCAGCTTCTGCTGTTTCGGCTCCGTACACATCAAAGGTCACTGGGTTACTACCTGAAGCGATTGCTGGCTTCATTTCAGTCAGCATTAACTTGGGCCGGTTTGTTAAGGAAACCGGCCCTAACCAAACATAACTATCAATGGCTACACCATCGTCTGCCTTGGCTGGTGTGTCGTAATCAAACTTGCGTACATAGCCGTCCTGACCGCCCATCAACACCGTTCGATCTCCTGATTCGTCACCATCGAACAGGTGAACGGACACAGGGTTATGAGCATTGGTGGCGAACTTATCTGCCCACCAGCTTTCATTACGGATGTCATAGAAGTAATTAGTGGTCGCACCACCACCGAGTGGAGTTAGAAAGACATAGAAGCCCCGCTCCCTGTCGCTCCACACCATACGAACACTTGTCGTGTTCGCATTGTACTGATTCATTCGCTCCTGAATGCTACGCTCAGTAATGTTGGAAGGTGACTGCCCAGGCCTCATCTGAAATACACCACCCTGATTTCCAAAGAAGTACAGAACTCCCTCTGGACTCTTGCAGTAAGGTCGGCCAAACGGTGCTCCGATTGTGGTGCTGATATTATCCAGCCGACCACCTTCCATGGGATCACCGGACATCTGCCAGATGCTATGGTCACCAAAGAAGATCAGAACATCATCGCTGTACGGGCACATAGCATTGATGATGTCCTGACTCTTACCGGCATCAGCGTTATTACCAGCCACAGCTTGTGTGCTGGATGTCGTTGTAGGTGAATAGTTCCAATTACGTGCATCACCCATGGCTGACATATACCAGTTGTGGGGGTCGCTGCTTACACCGGAACAGACAATCCGACCACGCCAAGTCTCAATCAGTCTAGGCTCATTGCCACTATCAATGGGCAATGAGCCACTGGATGCGCTCCACGTTGCTACTGTATTAGTAGATGCGGTGTACTGCTTGGTACTCGCACCATCTGCAAAGTACACCACCCCAAACAGTTCAGCTGAAAAGATGTTTGGAATAGAACTACTAAGAGCACTCGATCCGTTGGTGGCTGTCGTAAACGCACTATCAGTCACCTTGGCAACCGTACCATTGGTTACGGCATATGTAACGACAGTCCTTGCGCCCACCTCATTCTGATCAGAAGGGGTGTCTCTGCCGACGACCTGACCGATGTCCTGAACCTTACCGTCAGCAGTTCTGGCGTTTACATACTTCGCCAGTCCTGCTCGTTGACCACCACGGCTACGCCCTGTCGTTGGTTCAAATGCGCGTACATTCTGAACGTCAACGGACGTACCCCTTGGCTGTGACTCATAGCCAGTCGCCTCAACCAGCCCGCCTGTCGGCCATGGCATATCGAAACGAGTCTGTCTGCGTGCCATTAGCTGAGGGTAGCTCCGTGGTTTGCGATGACTGCCCAGATGATACTTGTTCCCTTGTTGATAGAAATCAACGTAAGAACATCACCAGCGTCTGCCATTACAGCAGTGGTTTCTGAACCTGAACCGGAGTTAATGATCTCTGTACCCTCACCAGTGATCGTGAGATTACCACCATCTGTTTTCAAACAGATAGTAATGATGATCCCTGCACGAGCGGGGGAAGCGATCTTACGTGCTTCAGCACCACCAGTTACCACAGGGCAGATTCCCATCGAGCGATCAACAGGGATCGTTCCACCACTACCTGGATCAAGGATCTCCAGTTCCGTTGTACCGGCAATTTGTTGTAATACGTTGTGTCCTGACATCGCTGCTCCTAAGAACTAATAAGGTGTAAATCGACAACGCCATCGGCATTGCCTACGAGTTTCAGAAAAGCTGCACCCTCAACCTCACTTGGCATTGGATACGCTCTACCAGCTGCTACAGTTGTGCTGACCGCACCACTGCTGTTGTACAACTGGATATAAGTTCCACCCTGCGTGCTGCTAACGTAATACGTAAGCGTGTTGATACTGCTTCCACTTGGAACCAGCATCACCCCCTTGGTAAACCCTTTAAACACAATCGAGGCACTGTCAGCTAAGCTGCTGTCAACACCGAGGCTTGTGATAACTGCGTTTTGTGGTGTGCTATACATTTGCTAATCCTATGGATTGGTGTCGTAAAAGACGTTGCTGTTGTACTTAACGATGTCTCCGTTAAGAGAACGGTTGGCCTGTTCGCTTAACATTGCAGCCTCACTGCCATCGCCGTTGTATCCCATGCGTTCTGGTGTGTTCATCTCTTGGTCGTATGCAATCGATGCAGCTAGACGCTGTTGAAATGCTGCTGAATGAATACCGGCTACGTTATCCATTCGACTTTCCGCAACAGCCAAACAGCTCTCCAAGATGGTTTCTGCATGCGCCTCTCCACCAAGTGGATATGGCTTTGCCGCAGTCAGCTTGTTCGGTAAAGCATGGTAGCGATAGCTGAGCGTGTATGCTTTGTCTGGTGTGGGCCATAGCATCAGCTGAAACCGCTGACCATTGCCGCCATCAGAACTTATGGGTCTGATGGCAGCTAACTTAGGATCGGTGGTTGTTTCCGAGTAATCACGCTGTCGTAGAATCCTGATTCGATTCTCACCTGTGATCTCAATTGGAAACCAACGATTGTCTGTATTGGCATACGTTAACGGGCCAATCATCCCACCGAAGTTAGCACTGAGTGTGTAGTTCTCTGTATCAGCCACCGTTGCCAGTGTGGTTGTGGGTTCTAAGAAACTCCACTTGTGTCCCTTGGGAGCATTAGGACCAGGCACAGGGTGATAGAACTGACGCAACCCACTATTGATAATCTCATCAATCTGAGTTGTTTCATCACTGGACCAGTTACTACTGGTTCTTTCACCAAGCCAGAACCACCCAACCTCCTTGCGTAGATCGGTAAGGCTCAGGCTTAGCGTGCTCTCCGTGCTGGTGTCTGCCGGTGATCCTAAGGTTTTGATCGTAAATTGGACCGGTACACCACTGGAGTGCGTAAAAAGCAAACCAACCACTGAGGCGTTCATCTCAGTGGCTGTGAGGTTTATCGAGTATTGTCCGTTGCCTTCTTCCGCAATGGTGCCAGATAGAGCAGCTTGTGACCCACCATCCTTGGTGTGATACTTGCCTATCGCACTGGCTACACCAGTAAGGGCTGCACCGGAGGTCGCATTGACCATACCGAATGTAAAGCCTGTTACTGCTTCATTACGGACAAAGCTCATTCAACTGACCTGCTACTTGCTTTTTTGATCGTTGTTTTTTTTACGTCTGGCTTTACATCTGGCAAATGTTTAGCGAGCGTTACTAAGACAACCTGAAGCGGCCACGCTAACGGGCCGCTGTGTCGCTGGTGATACAAACGATGTGCATCCTCAAGGACCTCTAGCTGCTTATCTGTAAGGCCGTCATTTGTCGCTTCAACCATCTCTTGTAAGAAATAATCCATACCTTTAACCCCTCAAAAAAATAGACTAGCGGGGCGACCATTACAGTCGCCCCGCAGGTCTAAAGCGCACAGGATACGTTAGTTCGCAATCGACTCAACCTGATAGCAAGCGACCCAGTCCACATGGACAATCGGATCGGTTGTTCCGGCTGAATGACACACAAACGTAGGTGTCATTGCAACGATTGGAATCTGTGTAGTGTGAGCAGTTTTAGCAATACCATTCACGTAAGGCGTGATGCTGGTAAGGCCGTCAACTATGAAGCCCAGTTTGAAGTACGTACCGTCTGCCAAAGTGTGAAGACCGGTGGAGCTATCACGGCTACCAGCTTTCTCACTGTGGAAATCAACGGCACCATCATCATCCAGGTGCTCAAAGCAGATATGGTTAGCAGTCGAGTTTGCACCAGACGCTAGGACCGTGGTATCAACTTCAGCCAGACCGACAACCATGTTGCCGGTATCGCTTCCGCTCGTACCGATATCCGCAATCTTGACACGAGCTTCGAAGTAGATCTTGCTGTCGGCACTAGCAATAAAGCTGCTAGCTCCGGCGGCTCCACCCATTTGAATCTGAACACCTTGGTCGTTAGTGCTACTTGCTGCATCGAGCAAAAGCACTCCACCCTTGGCGGCAGCATCAAGTGCGGCGGTACCGGCAGATGCCTGCGTCAGAACCCACTTGTTCTCATCGTCAAAAGTTAAAAAGTCATCAACAAAGCCAAACCCAGCACTCAAACCACCATTGTTGATTTCAGTGATAGGAGCTTGGCCCCAGATATTAGGAGACAGGCCTCGGCGGATGTAACTACTACCTGCCTGCGGTTTTGTATAAAGGTCACCCATTTGATCACCTCTCCTTTTTATTAGGCCACATAACCAACGAAGCATCGTCGTCGGTTTAAGCAGATGAAGTTAAACCAGCTATCAAGGTGTACTTCCCTGACAGTATGCTGGCGTGCCGATTGCTGCGGTGGATGTACTAACATGTCCAATCCCTTTTTGTAGTAAAGGGAGAACACACGGAAGTTAACACCGTAGATCGGGTTTGAAGAATCGTTGTTCTGTAAGTACGGAACCCAGATCACAGGATTACCCTTAAGGGTTACTGCGCCTGCGTACTTAGCGAGATCAACGCCGAGATTGTCGTTACGGGATTCCAACAACTTCTCAAGATCTTCCAACACGTTGTACGTGGTGAAGAACATCCAGTCGCTGTCGCTCTTACCGCCACCGAGTTCGTTGAACTGCTTCGGTGCTTGGAAGTGAGTAAACTCAATAGCCTTGCGAGCTTTGGCTACCATGTCATCACGACTTACCGAAGTGTAGTTAAACGACCAGTTCTTCCATCCGGATACTGTGTTGGTATTAATACCAGCAGCACCGTTTGAGAAACCTGAAGGATTACCACCGGTAAATCCACCAGCTGGTGTCGTTGCGGATTTTTGAATCCAGAACGGAATTCCGGACGGCTTACGTGGAGACTCTGTGTCCGAGCTTGGAGCTGTCCACAGAGAAGTCTCAGCCAGTTCAAAGACATCGTTGTACATCGAGTGACGACGAACATCGATTTCTCGGATGATCGTTTCACGATCTGATTGGAAGCTGTCCTCGTGAACGTCGTAGCTGAAGTTAGCTGTCAGTTTACAGAAAGGCTGTTTCGCTTCTGTGGTCAGATCTTTTACCGATGTAGCATCAACGCTGTACAGTTCACTGTACTTCGCCGTACCGGTGTTACTTGTTTGCACCTTCCAATTCAGTTGGTGTCCACCCTGATACGGAGTACGGGTTTTACCACTGAGAAACTTGGAAGCAAAAATGTGATGCTGTTGATCTAATGAAAGATCAATCCAGCTTTTTCGCTTAAACGATTGCAATGTCAAATTGACAAAGTCGTCTAATTGGTCAGGCATCAAAGCCATGGCTCAATTCCTTATATATCAAACCGTCACAGCTCGCCGTTCTCTCGGAGGTATCCATCGAATACATCCTTAAGTGCTGCGTCATTAACGATGTCATTCGGATCGGATTCGGCTGCTACCTGTTTGGTGCTGCCTCCACCGCCAAGCCTGCGTGAGCTGGCCTTCCTCATCTTGTCGTTAAAACTGCGTCGGTTTTGGTCATCAATTTCGTTACCAAAAACAGAGCGGTATGCCTGATCGATAAGCTGGTCATCCGGTGGAACCGGTTGTCCCATCTGAGCGAAGCTGTTTGCCATCACTTCCATTTGCGTAAATAACCTCTCTCTGTTCTGCGCTTCACTACTAGATGGATCTAACTCCATGTAGCTACTGTCACCAAACAGATCGCTGTTACCGACTTCTCCTACGAGATAATCGAAATGGTCTATCTCAGCCTGAGCTTGTTCTGATGCGCGTACACTTTGGTACTGATCAATTACGCCCTGCTGATCTAGTAAAGTTCTGGCAAGCACATCAAAGTTCTCGCTGTACTGGCTGTGCATCTGTGATGCCAGCCCATTAATAGCGGCTTTGAAATCCTCGTCATACTCATCTCCCAGATTTACCTGAAAGGGTGCAAGCGTGTTATTACCTGGCGGAATTTGTTCTTCACCAGACTGTGGCACTGCCTGCTGCTGCGACTGATATGACCACTGCTGGTACTGATCAAGCATTGCGTTGCCCTGATCAAAACCTTCAACGACACGTCTCAGTGCAGTTTCGTTCTGAAAGTCATCCGGATTAAATCCGTAAACCTCAGCACGATTAATCAAATCAGGATTAAACGTCTGATCTGATAACGAGAAGTCGTCAGCGATATCTTCTGCGACCTCACTTGTTTTATCCTCAGATATTGGCTCGCTGCCTCCAATATCATTTTCTTCAATCTCATCACCCTCTAACTCGGCGATGACTGCTTCATCCTGATCGGTCAAAATAATTTCTTCGTCAGCCATGGACCCCTCTCCTTGCTTTAATGAGTACGTGGAGCTGCATCACCATAACCAGCATCGCGGTCATATAAACCGCGATGCTTTAGGTAACGTGTTCGCTCCGCGCGTGAACTAAATACAGCTGTACCATCACTGGTAAAGTCAACTCCGGTGAAGCCATTCTTTTGCGCGTCTTCCCTGAACTCACCGATTTGTCTGCTTGGTACACCAGCTGAATCACTGCTCAGTCCGGTTGCCCAACCTTTCGCACCGAATCCCACCTCAGTGCTTTTGGATTTCCTTGGATCAGGTTCGGGATGGTCGTGCCAACGGTTCACACCATCCGCATCAGTCCAAAGCCATTCACGTTTGGCTGGCATTACTTCTTCCTCCGGCTGACCTGCTTACCACTCTTCTTTGCATAGCGTTTCGCTGCGGCACGCCCGCTCTTTGAATAACTGAACTTCTTCTTTCCGACTCGTGGCATAGCTACCTCCTACGTGGCTTTCTCACGCCCCATCTGACCCATCTGCTGCTGATTGGGCTGACCGCCCTGTAAGATCTGCTGCATGACATTACTTCTGGATTTCTCTGTACCGCCGGTTGGAACACTACGTCTGACGTTCTCCCGTACCGTGACTGACGGTTTTGGTGGCTGCTCGGGATTAGGCCCAGGCCTGTCCTCTTTCGGCTCTTGGAATTTGACGATGCTCTTAAGACGTGGGACATCCATCAGTTCGCTGTAGATATTGACCAGCTCCTGAATGTCGAGCGTACCGCCGTACTGCTCCATCATCGGCTGCATTGGCAGTGCAATCTGCTGTATGAAGTTGCTGATGTTCTGTAGTCTCTCACTCGGAGACTTGTACATCATCGAGAACGGTTCGACCTCAAAGTTGTACTGAAGGAAATCACCCTCCCGCATCTCCGGTGTCCACGTCATATCCACCGTCGCACCGGCAAACGTATAATCACCAGGCAGTTCTTTGGTTTGATCCATCCACAACAGCCAGCCGAGATCCTGACAGATGTTGCTGGCGAAGGCGACCGTGCGATACTGCATGTTGGCTTCACGCTTATTTACTGCACCATGGATCAAACGATCCTGCCCAAGGGTATCAGCTGTTGGCCCAAGCCCTGCCATCATCTGAAGGTTACCGGCCATGCGATCAAACAGATCCCGCATCATGTGCCCGTATGCCTGATTACCCTGATCAACACCACCCATCTTCAGCACGTTCACAGCTTCAGGGTTATCAACTCGTGTCCACTCACCATCACTTGCACGCTCCAGACGCTGCGCATCCTCGTGGTGTCCCATCTGATAGAAGGGAATATCCTTCTGTCTTTGTGCCTGTCGCTTTTGTTTCCTCAGCAAACCATTAATGATGTCATGCATACTCTTAAGGTTCATTGCCGGTGATACAGGCATGATGTGATCCGGCACATCAGTGGTAAGACTGAGAGTGTGGAACGGGCCATTCTCAGGCCCGTCCCACTCAACGACTCTCAGCGGAGGCGTGTTGCGCCCGACCGCATGTGTGACGATCAGCTTCTCGCGCGGTAACCAGACATCCATGAGGTCAATGGATTTCTCCATATCGTTCTGAGGGCGGTCGCCCTTCATCATGTCACGGACTGCCTCTTCACCCTCCATATCCTCCCAGTGTGGAAACTTACTTGTGGGATCAAGGGTCTTGAGAATCGACTGGTCATAACCAGGATCTGCTAAAACCTTTTTGATCGGTAGTCGATACTTGTTCAGTGCCCATCGTATCTTTCGCCATTCAGTAGCTCGGGTGTCATAGACAAAGTCATCAAGCGAGATGTTCTCTGCAAACGGTTTGCCTGGATCAACCCATTCGTCTTCACCCTCAAGCTTCACTAAACCAGCGTCAGCTGAATAAACTTTGACAACACCAATACAGAAGAAAGCCTCAAGCACTGCTTTACGCAGGACCTGCTCAAGATGAATTTCATTAATCAGATTGTTTAGTCCCACCTGAAAGTGATGTGCAAACCAGTTCAGCTCAGGATGCTTACTGGTAATCAGAACTCTGGGACGATTTGCTGCGAGAGCCATCGTGTACGTTTCAGCCGTCTGATACATCAGATTCATAACGACTTCAGGCACAGGATCTTTGTTTGCGTTGATCCCGTAATAACTACCGGCGTAATCTTTTACAAACCGGTTACGTACTTCTCTAAATGGTTTTAACGCGCGTGTAGAATGGTCTATCGCCTTTAGCAGACGTGACCTGTCTAGTTCATTATTAGGATTCATCAGGCCCACTTGTCAGAGTAAAAGGCAGCTCTACGCTGTTTGCGCTCCTTCAATCTCCAAGCAATACTGCCATGAGGTGCCTCCTCCTCACCGAACTCCCGATCAACCGGAAGCGGAGGTCTTTCCCTAACAGCATGCCAGCAAATTGCAGCAGCTATGACTCTATCCCCGTGCGCCTGTCCTTTAGATGAATCATCCTGTGTCTTCACGCTGCGTGAGTGTACGACCTTTCCGTCCTTGTAGACGTACTGACGACACTCATCGAGCAGCTTATCACTGCGAATGGTCATCTCTCCTGATTGTATAGCGTTAGATAAATTGGAAAGAACAGCAAGTTTGTTCTTCTCGTTGCTATACCACCCAGGATTCTTTGTCTTCTTTTTGTAAGCCCGATTCTCAACATTACGGTAATAGATGTTGGGGTAGGCACGATCCAGTACCTGTCGGGTAAAGGCACCACCAGGTGCGCCATTCATTTCCCAAATCAGATAGGCACTGCGATACCACCGGCACAAACTAATCACATAGTCTGCAAAGACTTCCGGCCTTAAACTGTTCGTTGCGTATTCCGCAACCTGCTCATTAGTAACGCGATCCATAACAACGGCAACAGAATTAGAGCTGTAGCTGCCAGCAAGTCCGGCAGCAATATCGCAACCGACAACATACTGGCCTGAAGCCAGTGGCTCATTATTGGCGTTTCGGTGGCACCAGAGTCGGAGTGGTCCGTCCTCGGTTTCGTTGAAGTCTGGGTCCAGTGTCTCTTCGTCATAATATAGAATCCCCCGACCATAAGGTCGCAATATGGACGAACGCGCTGCGTCGTAAAGATCCTTGCCGAAGATCTGGTATTCACTTCCTCCGTAATCACGGTCAAGCTCCTGAGCAATACTCTGTGGTGTTGCACCAGGCCGCATACATTCCTTGTCGTAATACGGGCTTCGGGTTTTGCCATCCAGCACAAACGGATAGCCTTCTTCAAACTGATAGTCCTCATCGATGACATTTAGATCACCCTCATCACTGGTGTATAACCCAGGCCGTCTGTCAGGGTGATCCTTCCAATCAAGGATGATCTTCTCAATGTTGCTCGGCTGATGCATTACATCGTAGTAAGCACCACTGGCACCCTTAGGTGTGGACACAAAGATACGGCAATCCGTTGCATGCTGAGCTGCTGCCAGACTCTTGTAATCATCACCCTTTGGAAATGCTGCAAACTCATCGATACCAATGGCCTTCTTACGACCACCACGGAATGCATCCTCTGTCGTACTGGCCCCTTCAAACGTACTGCCGTTATCCCTGTTCTCCATCAGCATTACGCTGCGATAGACATTCTTCGGACGCATCCACGGTGGCAATCCACCTACCCGACCATCACCGGTAAGTAAGAAGTCCAGCTTCCACATGAGCGTATCCTTCTTACCTGGCTTATCCACCAGATCAGCAGTTCGGCTCATAATGCCGAAACTGCTGAAGGGTTTGAACATCCAATGGTAAAAGAACAACGTGAGGAACATCCACGTTGCACCAAGGTCACGAGACTTCTCGATGCCAATATCCCTGCCACCAAGCACCTGATCCATCTGAACAAATGCGGTGTCCTGATAGTCATACGTAATAAACGGAATCACGTTACTGGTCGTACCAACCAGTCGTGATGATCGTGGTTCATATAGCCAGCAGAACGCATTGATGAAGAACAGAATGTCTTCGCTGCAAGCCGTATACAAGATACGTTGCTTATCAAGAGTGTCTGCCCATTTAAGCAGGTCACTGCGATACTCAAGGTTTTCCTTAAGCGTCTTGGGAACCTGCTGATACAGTTTGGTCAAAGCGTTCGGCTACGTGGATCTACCGGTGTATTGCGTTCGTAATACTCCATCTGAAGCTGTATAGCTTTCTGCATATCGCTCATCATGCGTACCTGCTTGTACTGCTTGTAAACTGCTATGCCATTAAGCGACAGATTCATTACGAAGAAACCGATACCGGTAATCAAAAAAAGTTTTCGCAGCATTGTATGTCCTAATCTAAAGCACTGATCATCTGAGCTATCTGCTCAATACTGTGTTCAGTGGCTTTCATCCCTGTATCCTGCTCCTGCTGAGCATTGATCTTCATCTGTTCCCTGATAACCAACTCCATAAACTTCGTTGTGTTATCAACTGCCCAGACCAACATCGACCAACCCCCAGGCGAAGGTGCATCCTCAGGTGTTATCAGCCACTCCTCTACCTCGCCTTTGGCCTTATGCAAGTTGTGATAAGACCAGGCGATGTCCTCCGGCAGGCTGGACTCGCTGACATCAAATTCGCCAAGCACACGGCTTAGCTCTATTTGTTTCTCTTCGTCTGCATTCAGATCCATTTCAGACTGATGCAGTTCCCTCTTCTCCAAAAAGCTTTGCTTAAGCAAATACTCATCGTGAAGCTTTCGCTCCACTTCCGGCCCCTCGTAGCCCATACTTAAACAGGCATTAAACGATGCCGTATGATTACTCTGACCTTCCTCACGGTTGGCATCATAGTACTTACGGTACGCCTTATACTTCCCATCACGTCTGAGCCTGTCGATAAACAAAGCCCACCCAGGTCTGCGGCGTTTCTTTTTCTCTGTCATCTTGTGCGGAATGTTTTGTAAACCGGCACAGCAGAAGCATGGGTGATTGCCAGTCCAACCACGTCTGCATCCATTTCGGTTGACGTTAAATTAATACTCCACTGCCCGTTACCCTCGTGCGTTGCTGATCCACTGAGCGTTCCCTGAGTTCCACCATCTTTGGTGATCTTCAAAGTAACGGTGCCGCTTGTAATGGCGGCACCGTTTGATACTGCAACTAATGCAAACGTATATCCGGTGACTGCCAACGCTTTGGGGAATAACTCATCGTCGTTGATATCCCCCACCAAATGATTCGCTTCGACGTAAAGCGGAACATACGAGATCGCCGTACCCATTCCACGGGCAACGATAAACTCAATCGTATCGGTCCCAATAAATCCAGGCCCGATCAAATCCTTAATCGGCATTAGCTGGCCCTTGTTCTACTGGTCGGATTGCTTGCATCATTAATCGTCCATGTCATGGCCGTTGTACTGCCATCAAGCTTCTTACCGGTAATCGTTGTGCCGGATATAGCAAACTCACTAACCGAACAAAGAATCATGTACAACAACTGTGCAGGTGTTGCTGCGGCATTATCACTGGCGTAGCTCTCTGTCTGTGCTGTTGTCCACATGGCATCCATCTCAGCTTTAGTCGGGGGATCGTAAGCATTGAGAGCATCGGTACACTCACTCTGAACCTCAGCATCCCAGCTACTATTCCACGGTATCGCTGACAGGCCAGCACCATTTGATCCAATAACCGCTGTATCAACGAGGATTGCATCCACAACAGTATCTATGGCATCTATCTTGCCATCCAAGGTTGTTCCCGTGTCCACCAGAATGGAGTCTACAATTCCGTCTATAACATCAACTTTAGAAATAACCGAGTCGAGGAGAAGATCAAGACGACCGCCATTTACCCAATCCCCTTGCAGTTCATTAGTATCTGCAAGGATCGCTGCAATTTCAGTATCAAGGAAGTCATCTACCGTATCTATCTTTCCATTGGTCGTGCTGAAAGCACTGTCCATTTCAGCTTTGGTAGGTGCGTCATAGTCAGATAAGGCAGTATCACAGGCTGCATTTATTTGATCGGTGGCATCAGAACCCTCGATACTAGCCACATCGACACGAGCATTGGCATCAAAAGCAGAAGCACTAGCAGCAAATAAAGCATCATAGATGGCCTCTTCCAACACATAACAGTATTTAAATACCGGTAGTGCGCCCGACTCATGCACAGCAATCAACAACTCGCCAACCGTGTTGGTATCCGTTGCATCAAGCGTGATCTGATAGAAACCAAGCTCGTCATGCGTACCACCACCACTGTTCTTTGCGACGATGTTGGCTCCAGCCTTACTGAGCCTTATATCCGTGTTGGATATCGTTAACCCTGTCTCGGCTGTCTTGCCGTCATCCTCATCGAGAAATGGGCCGATCACGACCTCCTGACTCGCTGTACTCTGTTTCAAAAACATCTCAGTTCCTCATCTGGCGATAGGTATTCATTGCCATTGGTAAAGCTGTACTGCCTCCACCACTTGCATCATCACACTCAAAATATGCCTGAGAGATCGTAATACTCGGGCCGCTACCAGCGGCGGCCCGAGTGAACTTCAAACGAAGATCGGTGTAATCGCTGATCGCATTAGCCTCACTGGTGGAAAGACTGAAGTTGTAATCCGTAAAAGAAGTCGCAACACTGCTGTTCGTACTTGATGCACGCTGGGTACTGCCCTCAAGCAGCGCAACTGTTAACGATGGCACACTGCCACCCATTCCACCGGAACCCGTTGCCCTGTACCTCACAACGTGATTCGCTGCATTCTCTGGATCGGTGACATTGCTTAATCCCACCGTCATGTTGTCAGCAGAATAACCGCTGTCCGTGCTAATCACGTAATCACTGTCACTCGCACTGGACTCGTCGATGCTCTGATACAGATTGGTGTTATTGCCGGAAGCATTCAAAAAGCTTCCGTCAGACACGTCACTGTCCGGTCTGGCGTATTGTGTCATCCACGTTCTCCCTAACCCAAGCTTCGCAAATTACTCCGTCTCCTCCAACGTGGTTTCGTACTCCATCTTGCAGGCCGTACAAACCACCTCACCTGGATACAACAAGATCCGCTCCTCAGAGCAATCAACCTCCATGACCGCCTCTAATGTGCCGGTATCCAATGTGATTCCACGTTCGTAGTTTGCCTCTCCGCAGATCTCGCAATACCACCACCAACCTGTGTGTAATTCCACCTGTGGCTTAGACTTCTTCTCTTGATTTTGTCCCATATCAGTTCCACCAGAACGGCTCCATAAGCGTCGTAGGATAGCGCACATGCTTTGGGTGTACTACCGCCACTGTCGTCCAACAAATGACCGTACCGATCCGCATAAGCACTCTGTGATTAATCAGCTTCATACTACGTGCATTGTATGTGCATGCTACATAGGTGCGAATATCGGTTTACGAGGCAGAGTGGCTATATATATGGAGTCCCTGTCCAGGGCCAGGGGGTGTGGTTTGTTTTCTGAGGTGTTCGGATTTTTTGCAATAAAAGATACGACGATTCATTTCACCCTATAAAACAAGGGTTAAATAGTGTCGGACACTGAACGGTCTTGAGTGTCGGCGCGGATAGCCATTGATATGGAGCGTTGAAAATGCTTCAAATAATCTGAGCCTATCATACAAGTATTAGAGCCTAATCATTCTAATAATCTCTCATTCTCTTGTTATGTACTTGACACATTCAGACGATATGATATTATATAGCCGTCGGACACATTCCGACGTTAACCAGTTTCAACCTTAGGAGTATCAACCATGCAATTCCTCTTAGACGTTCAACAGATAGTTGAATATGAATATGAAAACCATGCATCAATACATGGTCGTGACGTAATTATTTCATTGGTCGATTCAATGGATGCGGCTATAGAGCTATATAAAGCCGGTAAACGTCAAGCAGCTAAATGGATAGCCCAAGCCGTTTATTGTTCTATCAGCGGTGAAAGTATGCCGGAGTACCAACGATTTAGCTTGACCCTTTAAGCAACTAATCAGTTTCAACCAATGGAGTATCAACCATGGAATTTAAACGCAAAGTAGCGCGTAATCGCGGAAACGCTCGAGTATGGATTGAGGGTAAAAAGCTTACCCAAATAGGATGGAGCAACGGCAAACGCTTTAACAGCGTATTCAACGATGACAACGTCACGTTGACGTTGTCCCCCTCAGGTGAGCGCAAAGTAGCCGGAAACCCTGAGCGCCCAATTATCGATATCAACACGGCAAAACTTAACAGCATTATCGGAGCCGGTAGTCATTATCTTGTGACAGTATCCGACGATTGCGAAATCATGACAATTACAAGCTTTATCGAATAACCAATGGAGTATCAAACTATGAAAATTTACGGCACTCATGAGCATATCGATAAGTTAGACCGGTACTTTGATCATATCGACACATTGTGGCCGGTTTTAGATGCGTCCGACTATGGCCTATGCTTTCATTGTTCGGATATTGTTACCACTGAGCCGGATACCGAAAACGGACAGTGTGAGAATTGTGGTCATCGTTCAATTTGGGGGCACGATAACTTGGTTGTAATCCATAGTCTCACACAACAAGCAACAAGCTAACAACAAGCCTCAACGGTTTAAAAGTACCGTTGAGGCTTTTATTTGTTCACTTGGTCAAATTCAAAAAACCAGGCCAGGCAGTTTCTTTCTTTTATGGAGTATCAAAAATGAAGCCTCAATTAGTCGAATTAACTAAATCCTATGCGGTAGTGAAAATCCCTAAAGGGTTCCAAATATCCCGACATCACGTTTGCGACGCCGATACATTGCATACGGTTAAACGTTTTATTGGCAATGGTACCGACAATGCCAAAATGGCGAAGTCGGACAAGCTACAAGATACCTATAGGACATTCCAAACGAGTTTTGCGCCGTCTTTAAGCAGTGGCTATCAAATGTGCGCAAATGCTAGCGACGGTTGTATCAATGCGTGTTTAGACGGTACCGGCAACGGCTTAGTGTTTCCCATGATTCACTACGCGCGCATTGCGCGTACCGTTTGCCTATTTGAAGCTAGGGATTGGACGCTAAACAAAATCGACAATGAGCTAGACAATAAAACCAAACTAGGAAAACGTGAAGGGTTTACCGTTGCCTATCGTTTTAACACGTTTTCCGATTATCCAATTGAGAATACCGGCCTAGTCGATGCGCATAGTGGAGTTCAATTCTACGATTACACGGCTATACCTAAACGCGCCGGTTTATTGCGTCTCAATTATTGGACAACGTTCAGCCGGAAAGAAAACAACGATTCTGATTGTCTTAACGTTCTGCGAAATGGTGGCAATGTCGCTGTTGTTTTTGCTAGTCGTCACGGTAAGAAGCATACGCAACTACCTAAGTTATGGAAGCGATTCAAAGTAATTGACGCAACTATCCATGACCTACGATTTAAAGACCCTCGCGGAATCGTAGCCGGTTTGGAACTAAAGGCAGCTAC
>VTLG01002894.1_pt1 | contig 15882 bp, 18 predicted proteins | sample 4694571 | NCBI WGS metagenome assembly VTLG01 (sample SAMN12604809, study PRJNA352737) | marine metagenome | biome: ENVO:00000447; feature: ENVO:00000209|ENVO:00000569|ENVO:01000036; material: ENVO:00002151; isolation source: viral sequences binned using virsorter ...
GGGCAGCTTAATATGTTTGAGAACGAATGCGAAGGATACTGTGGAGTTTAAGGACTGTTGTGATGGCGAGAGAAATAGCTCTCCTTGATGTTGATTCAAAGATACCAAACCTTGCTTTGATGAAACTATCTGGGTGGCACAAGGATCAGGGCGATAAAGTTGTCTGGTATGACGAACTTTGGCAAAATACCTACGATAAAATCTATGCGTCCACCATTTTCAAGTTCAGCGATAAGAGTATATTGGATGAAGGCCGCATGGAAATCGGAGGCACTGGATGGGACTATGAGACACTATTACCTCCAGAAATAGACAAGCACTTTCCTGATTACAGTCTTTATGGTTATCCTCACAATTTAGGCTTCACCATGCGTGGCTGTCGCTTTCGCTGCAAGTTCTGCGTGGTTCCACAAAAAGAGGGGAAGCCCTACGAAGAAAATACTATAGAGGAAATATGGCAGCAGCGAGATTCAGATTTTATAGTATTACTTGATAATGATTTTTTTGGAAACCCAAGCTGGCAAGCAAGAATTGACGAAATTAAAACATTGAAGTTGAAAGTAAATTTCTCGCAAGGCTTGAATATTCGCATCATCACAGAGGAGCAAGCCGCTGCGTTAGCTTCTGTCAAGTTTAGCAATATTAACAAAACTGCAAAACAAGTGCATTTTGCCTGGGATCAATGGGGGAAAGGGACGGAAAAACTAATCGACAAGGGGATCAAAATCGTCACGGATGCAGGAGTCAAGCCTCACCAGATGGCGTTTTATGTCTTAATCGGATTTAACACGACACCAGAACAAGACTTATATCGAGTTGAGAAGCTGCGCGACTACGGGTGCGATCCTTACGCTATGCCTTACGACAGGTCCGATCCATATCAACGCCGTTTCACTCGTTGGGTTAATCACAAAGCTATTTTCAAAAGCGTGGAATGGAAAGACTATCAATCAGCGAATAGAGCAAAAAAAGAGCAAGAAGAGGATATGTTTAATGCGCGAGGTACTACCGAACAGAAGAATGTCCGTGACTCACACGGCGGAGCATGAGGGGATGAAGTACAATGTTACTGTAGGATATAACGACAATGCAAAGCCAAAAGAAGTGTTCATAAGGTCTGTCAAACCAGGCTCTCAGATAGATGAGATACTGGACGATGCCTCTGTTGTGGTATCATTGGCGATCCAAAATGGGGTGACAATCCCCGAATTAAGGCGCAGTATAGGGACTGGCGTTGTTTGCAAGGTTCTGGATTTAATGGAGGCTCAAATTGGCTAAGAAAAAAGGCACAAAAAAAGGGGGCTACGGCAAACCATCACCAAGCCCTCTTCCTAAGCGTTAAAGATTATAGAAAATCACCAACACGGCGATATTCATTCCATCGTCTTTCCAGGGTTGAAACCCATATGCGGTAATATGTGCCTGTCTGAAAATCAGGGAGTATTTTGTCCCATTCGCGCGTAAAATCGTATAACAAGGGTTTGCTCTCTGGCTCGTTCTTTCTTTGGTTTATGTAGGCAATCACAAGCCATTCCATATTAAAGATTATATCGACGACATCTTCTGGTGGCTTTTTTGTAACTTCCCACCTGCGAACAGTGCGCGGTTCGACATCGGCCAGCTCTGCAATATTTACAATGGATAACCCTAACCCCTGGCGATATCGTTTGAAGCGATCAGGCTCCATATCTGCCCAATGTAATACACCGCGACATGTTACGCAGTCAGGATCGAGCTGACGGCGTTTCATGCTCTCACGATAGCCCGACCATTTCTCTAAATCGGTCAGTTTGCTAACGTCTTTCTTAAAACGCTTGGCGACACCTATGGCTGATAGTTTCTGTGTCTGTTCAAAGTTAATGCCGCACCCCGTTACACCGCAGTCAGGGCATTGTTTGTCGATAACGTCTTGAAATGGTTTAGTCATTGTTCATTCCTCTCTTAATGCCCGTAGCCAGGGGCTGTTTGGTGAACGGGGTTGCCATCCCATTTGGTAGCCCAACTATAACTAGCTGGAGCAAAGCCTGGGCCATTACCGAAGTCAAAGAGTTTTGCTCTACGCACCTTGTGATCTCCAATATAGCCGTGGGCTGGTTCAACTTGTTCTGAGGCAAAGCCGTCATTCTCAGTAACGACTGATTCAATGTGAATGTACTTCATGAAGTGTTTTGTAAATCCAACGCACATATAGAAATCCACGTTGGTTTGGTCATATCCCCAACTACAGCTGAAGATGTCTCCGACTTTGATGTCTGTACGTTCAGTATGTGTCATGATATTCTCCCCTTTGGGTTTATGGGCCTAATGCCCGTTTACTTGATTATTATACCAAACTGGTTATAGAAGTATATAGCTAAGTTACATATATATATCAGGGGTTTAGGAGGCATTATGGCGATAAAAAGGGTTTGCTTGAAGTGCGGCGGCACTGGTTTAGTAACAAGGAATGGCGTACTGTATTGTCATAGGTGTGGACCGCAGTCAGGGTCGAGATGATACAAAGAAAACCAGCACTATAAAAAGAGGCGAGGATGCAGTTCAAACAGGTAGACGTTGATAGCCTTAAAGCGTACCCACAGAACGCTAGAACGCATAATGAAAAACAGGTCGCACAGATAGCGGAATCAATTAAGGAGTTTGGGTTTCTAGCGCCATGCCTAGTGGATAAAGATAACGTCCTGATTGTAGGCCACGGCAGATTGATGGCGGCGAAAACACTTGGCATGAAGAAAGTGCCAACGCTCCGTATTGAACACCTAACCCCCGACCAAGTAAAAGCATACAGGATAGCAGACAACCAACTGGCTCTAAATGCAGGGTGGGACTTTGATCTAGTAGGGTTAGAGTTAAATGAACTCAATGAAGATAGTTTTAATATTGAGTTATTAGGGTTCGATGAACGAGAAGTATTGGCATTTCTAGACCCTTTGGGCTCAGATGAAAATTATAATTCTGAGGGAGTCAAAGAAATGAATGAAGGCGACTTTAACAAATTTGATCACATTTGTCCTCGATGTAGATTTGAGTTCGATGAAAAAAAATAGTGGGCCCTGGTTTTTATCTGATCTTGCCGCAGTAAAGAAAAATGGATTGACAGTATTTAGCTGTTTTCATTGTGGGGGAGGGTCATCGATGGGATATAAGCTAGCTGGTTACGAAGTTCTTGGAGGTGTTGAGATAGATAAAGAAATGATGGATCTTTACCAGGAGAATTTTAAGCCAAAACATAGCTATTTTATGGGTGTGCAGGAATTTAACAAACTTGATATAAATAAATTACCCGACAAGCTGAAAAAACTAGATATTCTCGATGGCTCTCCTCCATGTTCGTCGTTTAGTATGTCAGGTAAACGAGAGAAAAAATGGGGCAAAAAGCAGTATTTTCGAGAAGGGCAGAAAGAGCAAATACTAGATGACCTGTTTTTTGAATTTATAAAAATTGCGAAACGTTTGCAGCCTAAGGTAGTTATAGCGGAAAATGTTAAAGGTCTGATTTCTGGAAATGCAAAAGGATATGTAAAAGAGATTTTTACTGGCCTTAAGGAGGCAGGGTACGAAACACAGCTTTTTTTATTGAATGCGAATCAAATGGGCGTTCCACAAAGCAGAGAGAGAGTATTCTTTCTAGCTCGTCGAAAAGACCAGAATTTTCCAAAAATAAAACTTAACTTTCAAGAAGCGCCAATTGCTATTGGCAAAGTTTTATCTGATCCAGATATTGAGACACATACGGCTAGTATTTGCACACCAGCACAAAAAAAATGGTGGATACTAACCAAGCCTGGTGATAGTTTTGCAAAAGTTCACCCGAAAGGCTCTTGGTTCAATGCGCACAGGTTAGACCCAAGAAAGCCCTGTTGTACGTTAACATCCGCAAGTGGGGGAGGTAGGTGCTATCATTGGGCTGTACCGCGACATCTTAGTAATGGTGAAATTTTAAGAATTCAAACGTTTCCAGAGGATTATAATTTTCTAAAAAGTGATCCACACTATGTAATGGGGATGAGTGTTCCGCCTTTTATGGTGCAACGCATTACCCTTGAAATTGCAAAACAATGGTTTAAGAAGGTAATATAATGTGTGAAAACAAAGTTAGTTTTTATGTGCCGTGCGGTTATGATTATAAAGAGGTGGAAATCAAATGCGGCAATACTGACCCAGATGGCAGTCGAACCATATGCGACGATTGCGCTAATGATCCCCGTGGAATGGCAGAAATAGAGCGTCAAGAGCGAAACGCTGAAGCAGATAACGCTTGGCTTCGTTCTGCTGGTTGGGGGGAGATGTAAATTTAATTAGAAAGAAATAAATAGGAGAAACGAGATGCACGTTCCGACTAAAGAGTCCAAAGAACAAGTGCAGATGCTGGCAACCATAGGAACGCCACAAACGATAATCGCAAAAATTATAGGAATTAATAGAGAAACTTTAGCGAAACGCTATTCCGATGAATTAGAGCTTAGTAGATCAAAAGCTGACGCCCGTGTTGCTTTGTCTTTATACCAGAACGCGATTAACGGAAATGTCGCAGCCCAGATTTTTTGGTGTAAGACCAGGTTAGGTTGGAAAGAAACCCAGGTTGTGGAAAGCAGAGAGTTCGCTGTATTTATAGAAGGCCCAGAACTAACGGAGGAGGAATGGCTAACAGAATCGCTTGGGGCCCACAAGCAGGACCGCAAGCCGCATTAGTACGCTGCCCTGTCGAGGAGATCTTTTACGGAGGAGCAAGAGGAGGAGGCAAGAGCGACGGGGTTTTGGGAAAATTCGCTTTGAAGGCTGCTAAGCATGGCGGTCATGTCAGAGGTATATTCTTCAGACGGGAGTATCCGCAGCTTGAGGCAGCGATAGACCGAAGCAAACAAATATACGGGTCAGTCGGTGCAGAGTGGCAAGATTACAAAAAGTTGTGGACTTTCCCAAACCAAGCCACACTTAGATTTCGTGCATTGGAACGTGATGCCGATAGCGAGAAGTTTCAGGGCCATTCATACACCGATGTTATATGGGACGAACTGGGCAATTACCCAAGTCAAATACCTGTAATGAAAATCAAAGCTACCTTGCGGTCAGCGGAGGGTATTCCCTGTCAAATGTACGGCACTGGGAACCCTGGTGGGCCTGGTCATAACTGGGTCAAAAGCAGATATGTCGATCCAGCACCGCAGGGCTATACGATAATAGAAGAAAACAACACCAGGCGGGTATTCATCCCTGCCAAAGTCGATAACAACCAGCTATTACTGAAAAACGACCCCCATTATGTAGACCGCTTGAAAGCGACAGGTTCCGCCGAATTAGTAAGAGCCTGGTTAGAGGGTGATTGGGATGTTGTCGAAGGTGCGTTTTTTGAGTGCTGGAGATCTGATAGACACGTTATCACGCCGTTTGCTATACCTGAGCATTGGTTGAAGTTCCGCTCGTTTGACTGGGGTTCCGCCTCACCTTTCAGTGTTGGATGGTGGGCTGTATCAGATGGCATGGACGTTGATGGCCGTGTATATCCAAAGGGTGCAATGATACGTTATCGGGAATGGTATGGAGCAAGCGCACCGAATACTGGTTTAAAAATTACTAACGAAGCGATAGCTGTGGGAATCAAACAACGGGAAGGAAAAGAACCGATCACTTATGGGGTAGCCGACCCTAGTATTTTCATGGTACAAGGAGGCCCATCCATAGCTGAACAGATGGCGAAAGCTGGCGTACTATGGAGAAGGGCAGACAACAAACGCATCGGAGGTAGGGGTGCAATGTCTGGTTGGGCAGAAATGCGATCAAGAATGATAGGCGATGATAGTCCTATGATTTATTGTTTTAATACTTGTGTTGATTCAATTCGCACGATTCCTAGTTTGCCGCACGACCCTAACAGAGCGGAAGATTTAGACACAACCTCAGAAGATCACGCCGCTGACGAGTGGCGTTATGCGTGTATGTCAAGACCGTGGGCGAAAAAGCCGCCTGTGAGTTTGCCTGATATTAGTAAGACACCGACCTTCAATGAGATGTTGAAATATACGGACGAAGTTAGGGGAACAAATTGAACACTGAGGACGATTATGCTCCAGATGAAACAGTGCAACGCTGGAGGCATGAGCTTGACCTGGCTTCAAAACGTGAGCAAAAGTGGCGGAAAACTGCCGAAAAGATAGAGAAACGCTATCGGAATGACGGCGATATAAGCAAGGGCAAAACCTTTAATATTCTGTGGGCAAACACAGAAACTCTCCGACCAGCATTATATTCCAATACAGCAAAGCCTGATGTCAGGCGTAGATTTGGCGCAGGTGATGCGGCTGCTCGTGGTGGCTCAATGGTTATCGAACGTGCGATAGAAGCAATGGTCGATAACAGCGAGTTCGATATAACTGTAGAGCGCACCGTTCAGGATATGCTGTTGACGGGTCGTGGTATTACCAGGGTGCATTATCGCCCTAAGTACGAAATGATGTCTACTCGTATGACCTTGACAGAAGCAAACTCAGATACAGAGCCGTTTCTACGTTACACAGATGAAAACGGGGAAGAACAGGAACCAGAGTTTGACGAAGAGGGCGCATTTTTTGCGATGGATGAGGAAGTATTGGTAGACGAGACTGTAGAAGTTGAGTTTATACCATACGACCAGGTGCGGTTTGGCCCTGCCAGACAATGGTCAGAGGTTCAGTGGGTTGCTTTTGAAACGATACAAACACGCGAAGATTTAACAGAGAATTTCGGGGATAAGGGAAAGAAAGCCCCGATGACCATTCTGCCAGACGGATACGATCCAGAATTGCCAGATGATATTGTCAAGAGATGTAGGGTCTGGGAGATATGGGATAAACGCACCAGGAGAGTTATTTTTATTGGCGAAGGTTATGACGAGCCGTTAGACGTTCGTGACGATCCCCTTAATTTAAAAGACTTTTTCCCAATGCCACGGCCTCTGTATTCGATAGAAACAGACCGCACGATGCTGCCTGTTCCTGAGTTTGAATTGTATAAAGACCAGGCCGATGAATTGAACGATATTACTGGTCGCATAAATCACCTGGTTAATATGCTGAAGGTTCGTGGGGTATACGATGCCGCAAATGAAGAGTTAGGAAACATATTCAAAACCCGTGAAGGCACAATGATCCCCGCCCATAACTGGGCAGCCTTTTCTGAAAAAGGCGGCTTTAGAGGCTCAATAGATTTCATCCCGATAGAAGGCACCGCACAGGTATTGGTCGGGATGTACCAAGAACGCACCAGGCTGATACAAAGTATTTTTGAGTTGACAGGCATTTCCGATATTCAGCGTGGTTCAAGCGACCCAAGGGAAACCAAAGGCGCACAGATGCTGAAGGCACAATTTTCTTCCCTGCGATTAATGCCCAGGCAGAAAAAGGTGCAGCGATTTGTCAGAGACATATTCCGTTTGATGGCGGAGGTTATAGGCGAGATATTCAGCCCTGAAACCATGTCAAAAATGACGGGTCTACCAGTAACGCCAGAGATACTTGATCTGTTACGGGATGACGACAGTTATCAGATTGAAGTCGAAACCGACAGTACAGTTATAGCGGATGAGGCAGCAGACAAAGCAGCAGTAGCCGAATATCTACAGGCAGTTGGTGGCTTCATGCAATTGACAGCGCAGGGTGGAATACCAAGAGATATCTCATTAAAAATACTTCTATGGGCTTCCAAACGATTTAAGGTTAGCAGAGAGATTGAAGATTTAATCGAACAGCAACCTCAAGAACAACAGCAAGAGCAGCAAGGCCCAAGCAAGGAACAAATTAACATCATTGAATTGCAGCAAAAGAACCAGATAGACCAGCAAAAGATGGCGGTGGAAAGCGCAAGGCTCGACCAGGAGCATAAATTGAAATGGGCTGAACTGGAACTGGAGCAACGGGAACTAGACCAGAAAAAACAGGAGATGCTTTTGAAAGCACAGGTAGGGTTTAGTCGTGCGTAAAACATACGTTATTAGGGAAGGCAAGTTAGTGCCGAAACATGAGGTCAGGTCTAGCGCACACAATGTAATAGGTGATATAGAACCATATGAAAGCGTTATTACTGGTGAGCGCATAGGCGGGAGAAGGCAGCACAAAGATCATTTGAGAGATCATAGCTGCATAGAAGTTGGCAACGAAAAGTCCACATTCATGGGGAATAATAATGGAAGAGAATAACGAAGTCGTTGAAGAAGTCGTAGAAGAAGAAGCGCCATCTATAGGAGATGAATTGCGTGACGCTATAGCCGCAGCCGAAGAGCCGTCAGAGGATACAGTTGACGAGCCAGACGGCGCGAAAACAGAAACACCACAGGAAATTCCTGAAAAGGAAGCAGCGCCCGATGAGGGGGTTGCAGAGGCCACGGGGGTAGTCGCGCCCGAACACTGGCCCACAGAGGAACGTGCCAAGTTTGACGCGCTCCCCGAAGAAGCGAGACCGCTAATTGTGGAAGTCGCAGATAGACTACACGCGCATCATCAGAAGCGGGTGGAAGAACATCGCGGCGACCTGGATACGCTGAATCGTTTAAGACCGCTTGAACAAGAAATCGCGCCGTACCGTGAGCAGCTTAAATTGCAGGGGTTAAATGAGGCAGAAGTAGTTCGTCAGTTGTTAGCTGTACGAACCTCTCTCCAAACTAATCCTCAGGAAACAATTAAATGGCTGTCTCAATCATTCGGGGTTGATACGGGAAAGCTAGCTGAAGATGAAACTTTTGCTGATCCTACGGAAAATCGTTTGAATGCAGTTGAAGCACAGGTGCAGAATGTGAATCAACAGAACCAACAAGCCATTCAACAACAACAGATCGCAATGGCAAGACAGAATGTGCAAGCGCAAATAGACACATTCGCTAATGCAAAAAATGAAGATGGTTCTGTAAAGCACCCTCATTTAGACGATGTTATGCCTACTATGACGCAATTAACCCACGGCTATCGTTCGCAAAACCAGGCTATTGATCTCGAGAAAGTGTATCAGGAAGCCTGTTGGTTGCACGAAGGCACTAGAGCCAAAGTTATGGCTGAACGGGATACTGCGAATAAGGCTGACGTTATTGCAAGCGAAAAGAAGAATTTGCGCCAGCGCACAAGTCGAGCCAAACGGGCTGATACGACAATTCGTAGCACCGCTGACACTCCTTCCAAGCCAGAGTTATCTATACGCGAGGAATTAGCGCAGCAGTGGGAATCAGCGCCAACTTGATAAGGAACCAAAGCGATGGCGAGTCCGAATTTATCGGAAATCGTGACAACGACTTTGCGAAACCGCTCAGGCGAATTTGCAGATAACGTCACGAAAGACCTCGCGCTTCTCCGTAGATTGGAGGAACGTGGGAATGTCAAGCCAGCCGACGGTGGCCGAACTCTAGTTCAAGAACTTGAGTATGCTGAGAATTCAACCTTCCAATACTACAGTGGATATGAAGTCCTCAATGTAGCACCTTCGGAAGTATTCTCCGCAGCGGAGTACAACTGGAAACAAGCGGCGGTAAACGTCACTTGGTCGGGCCTTGAGGCTGACATTCAAAACGCTGGTAAGGAAAAGGTTATCGATTTGCTGGAAGGGCGCATTAGTAATGCAAAGCGCACTATGGCGAATAATCTTTCCACTGGCATATTCTCAGACGGTACTGGGTCGTCCAGTAAGCAGGTCGGTGGGCTACAAAGTTTAGTAGCTGATTCGCCTACTACTGGCACAGTCGGAGGCATTAACAGAGCGACGTATTCGTTCTGGAGAAACAACATTTATGATTTCTCAGATGAGTCCGTGACTGCTAGTGCTACTACAATTCAGGCAGCAATGCGTAATCTGTATCTGGCGTGTAAAAGCGGCAGTTCCAGGTCGGAAGCTCCTGACTTTTCAGTAGCAGGGACGACGTATTTCGAGTTCTTCTGGGATTCACTCACAACTATTCAACGCATCACTCGTGATGATACTGGCAATTCTGGATTTGACTCGCTCAAATTCCGTAATGCTGATGTGTTCCACGATGAAGATTGCAGCGCAACCAGGATGTATATGCTTAATACGCAATATATCTTCTGGCGTCCGCATCGTAATCGGAACATGGTGCCGTTGGAGCGTAAGGGTGCAATCAACCAGGATGCGACCGTTGTGCCTATTGTCTGGGCTGGTAACATGACAATGAGTAATGCCGCCCGTCAGGGCGTCATACTGGCTTAGGAGGCATAAATGGCTTATATCTTAGGCATAAAATCCGATGAGACATCCACTACGGATGATCACGGTCTAGGTACTCTCGGGAAGAACGTAACGTCCGATGGTATTAAAACTTACAAATGGATGAAGTATGATACGGGTGCTGGTAGTGTAGCGGCTGTATCTGGACAAGTGGCGTACTACTACACGCTTGACGGATACAAAAACCACACGTGCAGTTCCGATCTGTCTGATTCTGTAGAAATTGGGGCTGGCGTTTGTCAGTCGGCTCCAGGCGACGGTGAGTATGCTTGGTTCCAGATTGGTGGCCCTGCAACTCTTGCTCTCGCTCTAACTGCTGGCGCAGATGGTGACCCTCTCACACCAACTGGTGCTGGCGCAGACGGTACGTTAGACGTTTCTGCCGCAGTTACGGATAACGTATGTGCTATAGCAGGCGATATTTCCGATAAGGAAGTTGTCTGCACATTCCCAGAGTAATGGGACGGGGGGGTGTGCTTTGCCCTTTTGGCATACTCCCCCCTTTTCTTACAACACGAGGAGAATAGTGAATGTATGACTCAGAGACAGGCATGGAATTCAAAGTGGAAACCAAAGATTCATGCCGCCCGTTATTTCGGTATGAAGCGAAGCAAAACAAAGCCAAATCTCTCACAGAGGGACGGCCTATATTTGAGCAGAGAGCATATGTTCAGATATTAAGCCCAGGAGATACCAAAAACATTATCGATACTCCTGTATCGGATGAACATAAGAAACGATGGCCTGACCAGTGGAGTGCTTTTCAAAAAGGGTCGGAACCTCCTGTAGACGGAACTCCGATTAACGAGTGGCCGCGATTGAATATGGTTCAGGTTCACGAATTGAAGGCAGTGAATATTTTCACCATCGAACAACTTGCGGAACTATCAGACAATGCAGCCCAGACAAGTATGGGTCTAGCCACATTAAAGAAACACGCCGAAGTGTACTTAGCGAAAAGCAAAGATGACGGTGTGATATTTGAGGCATTGGATAAAGTGGAAAAGCTGACAGAAAAAATGGAAGCTCTGGTAGAGGAGAACAAGATGTTAAGGGCGCAAGCGGATATGCAACAGAAAACCAAGCGAAAGCGAAAACTAGATGTCTCTACTGACGATAGCCCAAGCAATAGCGGATGAGTTAGGGGTTTTCCAACCCTCATCCATTATCAGTAATGAAGAAGCGACAGCCGTCAGGCTGCGTTCTGTCACTAGTGCTGCTGGCTTGTATTTAAGAGATGATTACGATTGGGCAGTCTTAACAAAGGAACATACGTTTACATCTGCAGCAGATACAGCCGCTTATGCAGTTCCTAGCGATTTTCTACGCATAGTCCCTAGCACATTATGGGATCGCACTAACAATCTACAGTTGGTTGGCCCTATAACTCCAGCGGAATGGCAGTATTACAAAGGGGCTATTACTTCCGATGTCGGACTGGCAGTCAGGTGGAGGATGCGCCCGACCAGCGGAGTGTTGAAGATAGAACTGGAAAACCCAGGCGCGGCAACAATCGCTCTTGAGTACATAAGCGACAAATGGTGCGCATCGTCTGGTGGTACAGGGCAGACAGACTGGGCAGCAGACACAGACGTTCCATTATTTGACGAAGATCTGATATTTCGTGAAGGCTGGTGGAGGGCATTACGAGCATTCGGCTTTCCTTATGAAGACCAGAAGAATGACTCTCGCAAATGGATTAAAGCGATATTTGAAAGAGAGCGCGGCGGCGGTAGAGATATAAATATGGCTCCCACTGTCACAATGTTTACTGTCAACCTTCCTGACACAGGATATGGTAGCTAATGGTTGCTCAAACTATCCCTGCACCAATAGGAGGCTGGAATAGACGCGATGCGTTGGATTTAATGCCGCCACAGGATGCCGTGACCTTGGATAACTGGTTTCCTGGCACTGGTAGAGTGACGTTACGACGGGGTTATACGCAACACGCGACAAGTCTTGGTTCAAGCAATGTTGACACTATTGCGGAGTATAATAAAGGAACAACTAGAAAGTTATTGGCTGGTGCTAATGGAAATATTTATGATGCGACAACATCTTCCATTTCCTCATTAAAAAGCAGTTTGTCTGTCAATAGATGGGAGACCGTTAATTTCAACGGTTCGATGGGATGGGTAAACGGCACAGACACTCCCTTGGTTTATGACGGGTCCAGTTTTGCAAACATGACAGTGAGCGGAACAGGGCTAACAGTAACGAACCTTCGTGGAATTATGGTTCATCAGTCCCATACATTCTTCTGGGAGAATAACAGTCAGGATTTCTGGTATTCCGCAGTCAATACATTAGGCGGAACAATAACCAAGTTCCCATTGTCCAGAGTTGGCGCATTTGGCGGCAACCTGATATGTGCGGGATCTTGGAATGTTGCGGGAGGTTCAGAGGATTGGGTAGGCGGAGGTATAGGCAACGACCTAGCCGTGTTCGTAATGTCGTCAGGAGATACGATTATATATGAAGGCGACAATCCAGCATCGAACTGGAATTTAGTCGGTGTGTTTAGAATACCAGAACCATTGGATATTCGGGGTATAGCAAAAGTAGGTTCAGATTTAGTTATAGCCACTAAAGGCGGTATCATTTCGATGGCAGCAGTAGCATCTGCTGGTCAGTTAGAACAAAAAGGCGTTATTAGTGATAAAATAAACCCTGCGCTGATTGAAAAGAAAGACCTCACAGATCCAGGCTGGCAACTTATTTATCACCCGACCTATTCACAGGGTAGGTTGTTATTGCTTAATCTGCCTAATAGTACCGTGGATTTTGACCAGTACACCATGAATGCGGATACGTTAAGCTGGTCACGTTGGAAAGATGTAAATGCCAGGTCATGGGGTAGGTTTAACGACGGTATCTACTTTGGCACGACAGACGGCAAAATTATGAAGTTTGACGATGGAAACGCCGATATATCTACGGACATTGCTGGAGATGCCGAAACCGCATACAGCTATTTCGATGCCAGAGGCGTTCTCAAAAGATGTGCAGCCTTACGCCCCGTATTGGCAAGTGACGGTGATATTACTGTATCCATAGCACCTCAGTTCGATTTCCAAAGACGAGGGATACCAGCAGCAGATGTCAGTTTGTTGGAGGCTGGCGGCACTTGGGAAGAAATAAGTGATGACTGGGAGGAATGGGATACGGATTGGGATGACTCGATTAAAAGTGTAGTGGCGAAATGGTTAGCTGCGACAGGAGTAGGATACGCAATAGGAGCAAGGTTTCGGGTGTCAACATCAGATGATCTCGAATGGCATTCATTGACGTATCAATTAGAACCAGGACAAGGAATATTTTAGATGGCAGCTTTAACTGGTAAAAAGCCAAAGAATACATACAAGGACTTACTGCAAGTCTCGAATAGCAATGCAGGTATAGACGGTACTCTTAGGTTTGTATCGGATGGCGAAGGCACAGACTCGACATTAAAACTTTCAACAGCATCCATATCTACAACCAGTAAAATCGTGGTAGGCGGTGATACGGCAGCAAGCGATGCCGCAGCCATAGGATATACAAGCGCGGAAGGTCTTATTATTACGGGTCAGGGATCGACCTCAGATATCACAGTCAAAAACGACGCTGATGCCGCTGTTCTTACTATAGCTACAGGAACCACTAACGTAGATATAGTCGGGGATGTAACAGCTTCCACAGTAAATGCTGACGGGGATACTTCTGCTAGTGATAACGCCGCTATGGGGTATACTTCCGCTGAAGGCTTGATATTAACAGGTCAGGGATCCACTAACGATATCACAATTAAGAATGACGCTGATGCAGCGGTAATTTCTGTACCGACAGGAACTACCAATGTCACAATAGCTGGAGATTTAACTATATCAGGCGATGACCTGACTATGGGAACTAATACAAGTGGGGCTGCGTTAATTGCAGACGGAACAAACTTCAATCCCGTCGTAATCTCAGGCGATGCAACAGTAGCAACTAACGGCGCACTGACGATAGCTAATGACGCTGTATCTCTTGCAAAAATGGCAGGGTTAGCAAGAGGCAAACTTATATATGGGGATTCGTCAGGCGACCCAGCGGCCCTAGCTGTTGGCAGCGCAAACAATGTTTTGAAATCAGACGGCACCGATGTTTCTTGGGGAACGGTAGCAACGGCTGGCATAGCGGATGATGCTATTACGTCAGCAAAAATTGCAGACGACGCAGTAGTAACCGCTGCTATAGCCGATGACGCGATAACCTCTGCTTTAATAGCCGATGACGCCGTAGTAACTGCTGCTATTGCTGATGACGCTATTACTGCCGCGCTAATAGCTGATGACGCTGTAGGAAGTGCGGCAATAGCCGATGATGCCATTACCTCCGCACTTATAGCAGACGATGCGATTACTTCGGCACTTATAGCTGATGATGCGGTAGTGAGTGCCGCAATAGCAGATAGTGCTGTTGTAACTGCCTTGATAAATGATGATGCGGTAACACTCGCTAAGATGGCTGGCCTTGCGCGGGGTAAAATAATTTACGGAGACAGTTCTGGCAATCCAGCAGCGTTAGCAGTCGGTTCTGCTAATTATGTTTTAAAAAGTGATGGAACAGATGTAGCGTGGGCGGCAGCATCTGCTGGAGGTGCAGGTTACTTTTTAGGGAATAGTTCAGGAGCTACAGGTGACACCACTAACGGATTGACCGACATCTTCAGAGTCAATAATGCGGCTCTAGCAACCAGTGTCACTATAGCATCTTCTACAAACGCCTCTGCTACAGGGCCTCTTACAGTCAACTCAGGAGTAACAGTGACAGTTACAGGAACATTGGTGATAATATGAGTACATTAAAGGCAGATTCGGTAACAGCTAAAAGTACAAATACAGACCTTTCGCTCTCAGGTGCAGGTACTGGAACCGTAGCGATTGGAGATAACACGGCCATCACTGGAACACTGTCTGCGACAGGAGTTATAACTGCAAACGCTGGTGTGGTAGTTGACAACATCACTATTGACGGAACAGAGATAGATTTATCTACTGGTAACTTAACAGTAGATGTAGCTGGAACAATTAATCTTGATTCTGATCTTGGTAGTATAAATCTTGCAGATGCTGGCACTACATATGCTGAACTGGTTAATTCATCTAGTGATTTTATTGTTAAATCTTCTGTAAGCGATAAAGATATTATATTAAAAGGTGTTGATGGCGTCAGTTTAATAAGTGCCCTCACGCTTGATATGTCCGATGCTGGAGCAGCAACATTTAATAATAAGGTAACTGTTGGCTCAAACTCTTCAGCGGCTTCTATTATAGTCAACCATTCGTCTACTACTGGTAATAATAGGGCGGTAGATTTTAATGATGGTGCTTCAACACTTTGTGGTAGCATCAACATCAACAGTGGAGCTAATACGGTTTCGTATGAAACTAGTTCAGACTATAGACTAAAAGAAAATGTTGTTACGCTAACAGGTGCTTTAGCAAGACTTAAAACCTTAAAACCAAAAAGATTTAACTTTATTTCAGATGAAACCAATACACTTAGAGATGGATTCCTAGCCCATGAAGCACAAAGTGTAGTGAATGAATCTGTAAGTGGAACAAAAGATCAAAAAGAAACAAAAGAAAATGTTGTAGTTAATAATAAAGGTAATGTTGTAGCTGTTGATCATACAGAAGCAGAATGGACTGCGGG
>VTLG01003718.1_pt1 | contig 15882 bp, 31 predicted proteins | sample 4694571 | NCBI WGS metagenome assembly VTLG01 (sample SAMN12604809, study PRJNA352737) | marine metagenome | biome: ENVO:00000447; feature: ENVO:00000209|ENVO:00000569|ENVO:01000036; material: ENVO:00002151; isolation source: viral sequences binned using virsorter ...
ATCAAAATATACAAATAAAAAAGCGTGTATTTATGAGGGCAACAATAGAACTTATACAATGATGATAGAAAGTTGGTGTCCAAAAAAATATAAATGTGAGATAGAAACTTTAAATTCAGAAATGCCAGATATTGATAGTGTTATGGAAAGTTTGAGGAGTATAAAAGATTGATTACAGCATTTATGTTATATTGTGCTATGCAACCAGCAAAAATAAATATTGCTCAAATTTATTTTAAATCTGTAAATGATTGTACCTATTATGCAAAGACACTAAGTGGACAGGAGTTTATGTCTGTTAATGGCAATCAAACTTATGAATGTGTGTGTAAATTAGTTCCGAGTATAAACCCAGATAAAGTAAAGGTGTATTGATGCAAAAAAAATTACAAAAAGGCTCAATATTAGATGAATATGATTTAGATGGCGATAATGAAATTACAAATGAAGAATTACAAAGAGCCAAAGAAATTAAAGAAACTGAAACTAAATTAAGAAAAAATCTAGCACAATTAAGAATGGCAAGATATACTTTGATAGGTATGGGAGTATTTACAGTTGCTTTATTTTTTGTACCTATAGAAAGAGTAAATGCTTTAAGTGATGTTTCGAACTTGCTATATATTTCTGGCAGTTCAATAGTTGGTTTTTATATGGGTTCTAATGCTTATATGGCAAAGAATGGGGTTAAATAATGAATTTAGAAGAATTGAAAGAACATATTAAGTTTGAAGAAGGTGTAAAGCTAAACGATAATGGTGAACACATTTTGTATAATGATTCACTTGGATATAAAACTTTAGGTATCGGACATTTGGTAAAAGCTACAGACCCAGAAAACGAAATGGAAGTTGGAACTGTTGTATCACAAGAAAGAGTTGATGAATGTTTTGAAGCTGATTTATATGTTGCCATAAATGATATGGAAAAATTTACAGAAGATATGAATGTAGATGAAAATGTAAAAGAATGTGTAACACATATGGTATTTCAATTAGGTTTACCCAGATTAAATAAATTCAAAAATTTCAAACAGGCATTATTAGATGGAGATATTAAAACTGCACAAGCTGAAATGAAAGATAGTTTATGGTACAGGCAAACAACAAATAGAGCAGATAGATTAATTGAAAAGTTAGGAAAAAGTGCATGATTGCTAGTTTATTACCAGTTGCATCAAAGTTACTTGGCAAATTTATTGAGGATAAAGACACAAAAAATAAACTTGCACATGAAATAGCAACAATGGCTGAAAAACACGCTCAAGCGTTAGCTATGGAGCAAATAAAGGTTAATATAGAGGAAGCTAAAGGCAATTGGTTTCAAAGTTCGTGGAGACCCCTTATAGGTTGGATTTGCGGTCTTTCCCTAATGATAAATTATATGGTTTCGCCAATACTAGCGGGATTTGGTATTATTATTCCACAGGCTGATATGTCTGTTATGATGCCATTATTATTTGGTATGTTAGGAATAGCGGGTATGCGATCATATGACAAAACTAAAAAGGTGGACACAAAACAATGACAAAATTTTATATGAAGCTATATGACTTCTTTACAAGCATAGCCAATTATTTTTGGAAAAAAGCATTGCAACCGAAAAAAGAAAGGGTTTATCATGGCACTAACACAAAAACAAAAAAAGTTACCAAAAGCACTTCAAGAAGCAATTCTAAAAAGTCAAAAAAAAGGTAAGAAAAAAAAGAAAGGAAAAAAATAATGCCATATCATACTGGAAAAGGTTCACATTCTAAAGGAATGAAAAAGAAGAAAAAGAACAAAAGAATGAAGATGAAGAAGAAAAAGTAAATGGTTCTAGTAAAATCTATCAAAAAATTCACAGCTAAATTAAATAAAACTCAAAAGAAAGCTATGAATAAACACGCTAGACATCATTCATTGAAACATATGAAGCAAATGGCAAAAGACCTAGAAGATGGGAAAACTTTTGGTCAAGCACATACAAGAGCAATGAAGAAAGTCGGTAAATGACAGGTTTTACAACTACAGCTACTATTATTGAATTAATAGGTAAAAGACCTATAAAATCAAAAAGAAGAAGAACCAGAAAGAACAAAATGCCCTTTAAAGGCAGTTTAAAGGCGGTACAGCGACTTTTGCCCACTAGAAGGATAAAGTACTAGGTGTAATCCTCAACACCTCACAGGAATGTTTTTTTCAATGATTTGTTTGATTTGATCTAAACATTCAGTTAAACCCCCCTTGACCACAAAGTGAGGTGTACCAAGTGCTTTCGATTGTACCGCCCACAACTTTTGAGAATCAGACAACCTACCCTTTTCATTTTTTAGTTCAATATAAAGAACCCGCCCTTCTGGATATTCAATAATTATATCTGGACAACCAGATTTCAAACCCATTTTTTTCATCTTTGCATGATAGGATATAGACCTTTTACCCTCATTAGGTACATGGAAATGTCTGAAAAAATAGTATTTACCTAGATAGTTTAGATACCCATTACAGGCTATTTGAATGTCTGATTCTTTCGTCATAAGGGTCTGTATATTCTGTTTCACTTCCTATAAATACTGCGATTTATTTAAGTACCTCGAAGAACAACAGACCCCTATGTGCATAGTAGAATTGGAGTTCTTACTATATTCCCACTTTGAGGTTGGAGGAACATTTTCAATGTATCACAGAAAACCCATATTTTACAATACATTAAAAAAAAATAACTTATTGTTTGACTTATGAATAAACCTAGTTTAAGATCTAGGTTATAGATAACAAATTGGAGTTCTAAATTATGGAAAAAATTACTTTTAAAACTATAAAAATCGGTTGGGTTACTTATACTGCATCTATTCACAAGGGTGAGGTTATTGGTATCAGAATGAGAAGTCCTAGATTCTCAACAAGCCGACCTAGATTTGTTCAAAAATATGCAAATAGTTTTACAGATGTAAAGACAGCTAGATTTGTAAACCTTGCAAAACAATTTTCTTAATAATAATAGAAATGGAGTTCAAAATGACATTTAATTACTACTTAGATAAGGCTCTTGACTTAGGTAAGAAGTCTTATTTCACTTCTAAGGCTCAACAAAAAGATGCCCTAGATTATCTTAATCGTGCTTATGATTGTCTTAGAGATACTAAGGTTCGCAAAGGCTCTACACCACAAGAAAGATGGTTAGAAGTATATGATTTGCCTATGTTCTTACATCATGTCAAAGAAAAGCACAGAACAGTTTTTCAAAATCTTTCTATTGATTGTGATTTAGTTTACAAGTTGGTTCAATGCAGAAATGAGTACAAAAATTTTGATGTTGTAAAGCCGACAACAAAATATGCTAAAGATGAAGCTTTATCTACTGGTCATATTATGCACATCATAAATGAATTTGTTGGTACTGCTGATACGAAAGAAAAAGAAGAAGTACTTAATAAAAGTCTTGAACAATACATTGGAAAAGATTTGTGGAAAAGAGTTAGCCATACTTGGCACTTTGTAACAAATTCACATGGCACAAAGTTTATTAGAGTGTTCTGGTTTTTAGATGGTAACTTTACTAAATTATCAAAAATTTTATCTTTGAGGGGGTAATTATGAATAGTTTAAAATTTACAAAAGAGCATATCAAATGGACATTAGAGGAGAGAAGATTATCTTCTCTCTTTGTTCGCCTAAGTGAAGAAAAGCAAGGATATAATTGGGATAATGCTCAAAAAGATTATGTCTTAAATGGCGAAGTATATGGTGCAAAAATGTTTTCACTTTATTGTAACTGGAAAGAAACTGTTTGGGGTAAAAATGCAAATGGTGATCCAGTAGCTAGAGAAGAATGGAGAACAAACCATTTATTAAATCTTTCAACAGATTTTCAAAAGGCTAATGAAAAGGCTAAAAAACTTTGTAAAAAACTTAAAGTTTCAAAAGTTTTATTTCTTACTGATGAACCAGTATATCAAAACCCATATAAATTCAGAACCCCAGAAGAACTTAAATCTGAAAAGTTATGGGAATCAATTAAAGATGAAATATTCAAGTTAAGAAGTTTGAAATCAAGAGTTCAGAAGCACTCATGGAAAATTGCTAAACTTAGAGAAAGAAGATTATCACCTTCTAACTTTGTTGGTGAAGTTGGTGAAAAAAATGTTTTTGACCTTACTCTTAAATTCAAAGCAGATTTCCAAAACTACTTTTATGGTAGACCAGTAACAAGTTGGTTAAATAACCTTGTAGATGCTCAAGGTAATGTGTTTGTTTACTGGGGTAAGTGTCTTGGTAATAAAGGCGATAGTATCAAGATGAAAGCTACTATCAAAGAACACAAAGTCTATAAGGGCATTAAGCAAACAGTTGTTAACAGACCTAAAATTCTTGAGGGGGTAAACTAATGAATAAATTACAAGCTACTAGCAAATTAGATAAAATTTTTGATGCTTGGGTTAAATCTGAATATTTTTCAGTTGATATTCAAAATTTGTGTATTCATGATTTGCCTTTTGCTTTTAGAGAAGAATTGACAACAGAACAAAAAAAATTTTTGGATAATATGTTATTTCTTTATGATTTTATCAATACATCAAATATTGGATATTCAAGCACAAATTGGAGTTCATCATGATTGATAAACCTACAAGAATTGGAAATACTGAACTCTATATTGTTAGGGTTCAGAATATCAATGTGGCTCAATCTTATAATGTTTTTTGGGAATATGTAGAAATTCTTAATAAAGCTAAGAAAAAATATAAGAAGCAACTTGAAACAAAAAATAATTATAAACTTGAACTAAAAATTATCTTTGAATGTAAAAAAGAACTGCATGATTTGATTTATAACCAAGAAACAAAAAATAGAGGACAAAACAATGATTAAGTTTATTAAAAATTATGGTCTTTATACCATTTATACATTTATAGGTTTTATAATATTTTTTGTATTTGCTTACGTTTCTGTACTAGCTTTTTATTAAAATATCTTTATAATTTAAGTTGAATTGGAGTTCAAAAATGAAGAATACAAAACTAATTTTCACTTTACTTACTGTTGCATTTGTTGGGGGGTGTTCAACAATGCCAATAGTAGATAGTAGAGGAAAATCATCTGCAAATATCAAAGGCGATATGAACAGATTCCATGATGATTATTATACTTGTAAAAGTCTTGTTGAAGATCAAACCAATTATGGTTGGGATATTAGCAAGAACATTTATAATAATCTAAGGTGGAAAGTCCTATGGCTAAGTCCTAAAATGAACACTAGAAAAGACTATATCAACAGGTGTTTGGAAGGTCGTGGCTACAACGTAATCAACAAATAAAAGAGGATTAAATGAATATAATAAATAAAATTTATGACAATACGAAAGATGGTGTACCTAACTATTCTTTTGATATGGAAGATGGTAGAAGATTATATTACAGCGGGGTACAAATGAACCCAATGCCAGTTAATGGTGATGCAATAAACTTTACAATTATTGCTACCAAAACATCAGCTAATGGTAATCAATACACAACTATCAAAGATGTAGAGGTAATCAAAAACCCAGATGGACATAATGATGCACCGCAACCTATTGGTGATGTTATGGAAAAATTAAGTTCACCACAACCTATAAATGGTGGTAATCCTATAAGCAAAAGCGATAATCAATCTCTTATGATTTTCGTTACTGGATTAGTAGGAAGGTCAATGCAATCAGGACATTTTTCAGCAGAAGATATACCAAAATTAACTTCTATTGCTGTAAGGGCATTTAATGAAAACCTTAAAAAATTATAAGAAACTTTTTGCCGACTTTTGGGGGTATCATGAAAATGATATTCCCGCTTGTTGGTATTGTAATAAGGCACAAGCAGTTGATATTCACCATATAGAAAATAAAGGCATGGGTGGAGTTAAAAACAACAGACTTAATAGGATAACCAACTTGTTTCCATTATGTAGAAAGTGTCATGATCGTGTTCATGCAGATAAATCATTGAATGAACAACTTAAAAGAATATTAACAGCTAGATTTAAAACTAATAGAGATGAAAAAATAGAATTTTGGATAAAATGTAAATCACCAGTTAATTTAGTGAAAAAACAAATAGCTAGATTAGATGAAAAATATAGAAAGTATGGGTTAGATGTCTGATATTTACACAATAGATTTTGAGCCAAGCAAACTATCACACAGGCAAGATGAATTAGGTTTGGAGTTTGCAGATTTAGATACAGCAGTTGAACTAATGAAAAAAGAAGAAAAGATGATAATAGCTGAATTAACGCTGTATTTTTCTAAAAATGGTGGATATAAAAATATTACAGAACTAAATGGATATATTTATTCTGATAAGAAATTTAAGGACTATTTCGATAGATACGAAAGAACCCTTAAACAGAGGAATCGAGCCAAGATTAGGTTTGAATCCTTCAAAGCGTTTAGAGATGACTTGAGAACTAAAGTTGTCAATGAACGAGAACTTGCAAAACATAATTTATAGAAAGGAATTATTATGCAAAACACACAAGAAAATATAATACTAGATCACCTCAAAGAACATAAATTTATTACTACATGGGAAGCTATACAGAAATATAGAATTACCAGATTAAGTGCTAGGATTTATGAACTTAGGGAAAGAGGTCATAATATCATCACAAAAAATGTTTCTGAAAATGGCAAAAGATTTGCTGAATATTCTTTAATAAAATTGAAGGAGCAAAACTAATGTCAGATAGATTAGTAGAAGATAATGATGTTTCTGTTGATGAAGCTAAAGAACAAGCCATTGCAAAACATAATTCTGATTTAGATGTTATGAATAAATTAATCTTTGCTATCAACGAATACATTATTCGTTTTGGTAGAACAAGTAATGTTCATGATGAATGTATGATTTTAAAAACTCAAGTAACTAAAAATAAAGAAAAGTTACAAGAGTGGATTAACACAATATGATTGAGCATTTTAAAAAGTTTGATGGTGAGGGAAAGAGTTTACTTCCCTTATCATTTAGTCATCTGAATGAGTTTGCTTTTTATCGTGAAAGATGGGCGTTAAGGAGAATATTTGGGTATGAGTTTCCAACATCTGCATCAGCTATTAGGGGGCAAGTTGTTGAATCTGGCATAAATATGTTTCTCAATGGTCTACCTATAGAGGAAGCAAAAGAAAAAATGCTATCTGAATATGATGAAAACTGCTCTAGGATAAACGACCCTAAGATAGAAGATGAAAGAAACAATTTAGTACCATTATTTGAATTAGGAACTAAAAAGTTTCAAGATTATGCTTATAGGTGGAGATTAATTGATTATCAAAGAAAAATAGAAGGTCAAATAGAAGATGTACCTTTTATCGGATATACAGACTTTTATTTTGAGGATAATCATACAAGGGAAGATTTTTTTATTGATCTAAAAACATCTAAAAACTTGCCACAAAAAGTAAGTATATCCCATGCTATGCAACAGGCTATTTATCAAAAAGCAACTAATGCTAAGCAAATATTATGGTATCTTAAAACCCCAACTAAAACTAAAGGTGCTGAATATATTGCTATGTCGTTAGATGATTATTCTGAACCTTATAACATATGCAAACATATCATAAAGGTTATGGGTAATTACCTTAAAACAGTAGATACCCCAGATGATGTAAAAAATTCTTTAGTGCCAAATCCCGATAATTGGATTTGGAAAGAACCTACAGTTCTTGAAGCTAGGAAAGAAGTTTGGGGATATTAACCAAAAAACCCCTTTAGGTTTTTGCTTAGAGGGGTTATATTAATCAAAGAAATGGAGTTCGATATGATTATAGATGAAAATTCAAAACCAAGAGAAAAACTAAAAGCATGGTATTTATTTACAGATGATTTTATTGCGGGTACACAGCATTTAACAAATCTTGAAGTTGGTATTTACATAAGATTACTATGTTGGAACTGGAATAAAAAATGTGTTGGAATACCTAGCGATAATATAACTTATTACAGGATTGCCAGTTGTCATACCCATAATGAAAGAGAAGCTTGTGATAATGTGTTAAGAGAGTTTTTTATTTTGATGGAAACCAATAAATATCAAAATGCTAAACAATTAGAAGAATATGTTTATATTACTAGGAGAATGGAAGCATCTAGGGAAAATGGTAAACTAGGTGGTAGACCTAAAAAACCTAGCCAAAACCCCCCTACCACTACCACTACCAATACCACTAAACAAACCAAAATAAATTATTCCCCTCATTTTTTAAAATTTTGGGAAAAGGTAGTTAACAAAGTATCTAAGGGTATAGCAGAAAAAAATTATCTTAAATTAGATAAAGAATGGATAGAAAAACCAGTAGAACTAGCTACAATGTATAATAACTATTATAATTCTATAGAGGATAAACAATTTGCCAAACAACCCGCTTTTTGGTTATCAGCTAGAAAATATGAAGATGAAGAACCTAAAAAAGTAAATAATGAAAAAATTAGTCAATATGAATATAGATTAGAAATGTTTAAAAAAGCTATTTTAAATAACCATAATAGTAAATTTGTTCAAAAATATGCACAATCTCATTCTTATGATGTTCGTAGAGCAATAGAAGAAGGGCATTTTACAAAAGAACAAGCTATAAAACATTTAGACATGAAGGGTTGGTTATGAATAATATGAAAGTATTACCAGATGATTTTGAAGAAGCATTTATAGGATTTGCTGAAAAAAACATGAAAAGTAAATTTATAGCAATTTATGACAGAAATAAATGTATTGATATTGCTATGAGAAACCTCAACTGCGATAAAGATACAGCCATAGTATGGTTTGAAAAAAATATTGATGAAACTCTTTTAGGTGAATACGACCCTTTAATATTATTTCCTATGTCATACATTCAGTATCTAGGGTTTTATACTGCAATGCACAGTATCAAAGATGAAGAAGATTAATTTGGAGAGTTATATGAAAATAAAAAAAGCAAAAGATAGTTATTATGAGATTAAACAGATATGCAAAGACTTAAAAGAAAATAACTTAAAAAAAAGAGTTAGAGAAGAAGGTAGGTTTGAAGATGTACCAAAACATATTTCAGATAAAGATGCCATAGGTAGGGTTAGAAGAAAACCATATATGAATTTTTTTCAATCTGTTAAATATCATTTTGACCAGACATTGTTAACACAACCATCTGGTGTTACAGCTACAAATAAAAACTATGATTACGCTAACAGTAAATTTATTGAGCAACTAGATTAAAATGTTAGCTAGTACAAATATAAAATATCAATCCAAAAAAATGAGTTTGGTTGAATCTTTTGTTAATGTTTTAATAGGTTATATTGTTGCTGTAATAGCTAATTTAGCTGTACTACCTTTATTTGGCTATAATGTTACATTTATTGATGGTTCTTTGATTGGACTAGCATTTACAATTATAAGTTTGATTAGAACATATATAATTAGAAGAATATTTAATTACAGGTGATTTATGAACATTCAAGAAATAGAAATAGAAAAATTAATACCTTATCATAACAACCCTAGAAAAGACCAAGCGGTTGATAAAGTTGCCAGTTCAATTAACGAATATGGGTTTCAACAGCCTATAGTGGTTGATAAAAATATGGTTCTAATTGTTGGTCATACTCGCTTGATGGGTGCAAAAAAATTAGGTTTAAAAAAAGTACCAGTAACTATAGCAAATTTATCTGAATCTAAAGCCAAAGCCTATAGAATAGCTGATAATAGGTTGAATGAAGATAGTGCATGGGATTTTGATTTGTTGGATATTGAAATAAAAAACTTACTAGATGATGATTACAATATAGATTTGTTAGGTTTTGATTCAGTTGAATTAGATAAGTTTTTAAAAAATGATGAGGAATATTTAACAGATGAAGATGAAGTTCCAGAACCACCAAAAGAACCAAAGTCAAAACTTGGCGATGTATATCAATTAGGCGAACACAGGCTTATGTGTGGAAGTAGCACCGAATTAAATGATTTTGATAAACTCTGTAAAGACAAAGCAGATTTAATATTTACCGACCCACCTTATGGTATGGAGTATGGCGGTGGTAGAGCAGAGGGTTCAACTCCTAAAGGTGCAAGAGTTAAAGCTCATGGTATGATAAAAAACGATGATTTAAAAGGAGAAGATTTAATTAATTTAGTTCAAGAAGCTTTAACGACTACTTTTACAAAAGCTAAAAAAGGATGTTCTGCTTATATATGTTTTACTTGGAGAAATTATTCGGAGTTTGAGAAAGCCGTAAGCATGTCTGGATTCAGTATTAAAAATTGTATCGTCTGGAATAAAAAATCTATAGGTTTAGGAAATAGCCATTATAGACCTCAACACGAGTTTGTATTTTATTGTGGAGAGCAATGGTATGGAGATAAATCGCAATCAGATGTATGGGAGATGTCGAGGGGTGACACTTCGAAATATGTTCATCCAACACAGAAACCCATAGAATTAATTGAAAAAGCTATAAAAAACTCAAGTAAACAAGATGATTTGGTTATAGATTGTTTTGGTGGCTCTGGCTCTACACTGATAGCCTGTGAAAAAACGAGAAGAAAATGTTGTATGATGGAGCTAGACCCTAAATATGTAGATGTCATAATTGAAAGATGGGAAAACTTTACTGGCAAGAAAGCCAAAAAAATTAATTAGATTTATTTTATAAAATTTGGTAATAAAAAAATACCTCACTAAGGGCAAATAGGAAATGGCAAGACCAAAGAAATATAATATAGATACTAAACAAGTCCAAAAATTAGCTTCATTAGGTTGTACAAATAAAGAAATATCTGAGTTTTTTGGTTGTTCGGCAGACCTTTTAGAAAAGAGTTATTCGGAATTTCTGACAAAAGGAAGGGCAGAACAGCGAATTAGGCTAAGACAGCTTCAATGGCAATCAGCAGAAAAAGGTAATGTTGTTATGCAAATTTTTCTAGGAAAGAATATGCTAGGACAACAAGATAAAATAGAGCAAACAGAATTAGATGAACCTTTAGTGTGGTCTGCTGATTAATGCCTTTAACAAAACCACAAAAGAATGTAATCAAAGATGATTCAAGATTTAGGGTTCTTATTACTGGTAGAAGATTTGGTAAAACATTTGTTGCAATCAATGAAATAGCAAAGTTTGCAAGTATTCCCAATAAAAAAATATGGTATGTTGCACCCAGTTATAGACAAGCTAAAGCTATATGTTGGGGTGTATTGAAAGAAAAAATGATATATCATAAATGGGTAAAGAGTATAAACCATAGTGATTTAACACTTACACTTAAAAACAATAGCCAAATTACATTAAGGGGATCAGACAACGAAAGTAGCCTTCGAGGTGTTGGGTTACACTTCCTTATACTTGACGAATTCCAAGACATAAACAAAACAGCTTGGTATGAAGTTCTTAGACCTACATTATCAGATACAGAAGGTCATGCTTTATTTTGTGGAACACCTAGAGGTTTCGGTAACTGGTCATATGATCTATACAAGATGGGTGAAAACAATAAAGATTGGAAAAGTTTCCAATATACAACCCTAGAAGGTGAACAAGTATCAGAAGATGAAATAGAACAGGCAAAACAAGATTTAGATTTAAGAACATTCCAACAAGAATACGAAGCTACATTTGTAAACTATTCTGGAATGATTTATTATAATTTTAGTAGAGATAAAAATATAATTGAAAAATATAATAAAAATACAGGGGTTTTACATATTGGTTTAGATTTCAACGTAGACCCAATGAGTGCTGTAGTATGTATTATAGAAAATGATAGAATTTTTGTAGTAGATGAAGTACAAATATACAGCAGTAATACGAATGAAATGTGTGATGAAATTAAAACCAGATACAAGAATAAGCAGATAGTTGTTTATCCAGACCCATCAGCAAGACAAAGAAAAACTTCTGCGGGTGGATTAACTGATTTAGCTATATTGAAAAATAATGGTTTTGATGTAAGATGTAGAAGTACAGCACCTTTAGTAAGGGATAGGATTAATGCAGTAAATTCAAAGCTGAAAAACGTAAATGGTAAAAACAGCTTATTTATTGTTAAATTCTGTAAAAATGCGATCAAAAGCATAGAAAGACAGATTTACAAGGAAGGTACACATATTCCAGATAAAGATAGTGGTTACGACCATATGAATGATGCTCTAGGTTATTTAGTAGAGTATAATTTTCCGCTTAGAAGGAATTTTGCACCAAGCCAACCTAAAAGGTGGAGTTGATGAACAGGGAAACACTAACAAGCAAACATGAACTTTGGGATAAGAACATAGGTAACTGGGAATTTTTCATTCGCAGTTATTTAGGTGGTAATGACTATAAAAATGGATATTACTTGCACAGATATGTTTTAGAATCACCAGAGGAATATGATGCTAGAATAAGACATACCCCAGTTGATAATCATTGCAAAAACGTAGTTCAAATATACACAAGTTTTTTATGGAGAGTACCACCAACTAGAGATTATGGAAGTTTAGATGGTGATGAACAATTATCTTCATTTTTAGTTGATGCAGATTTAGATGGTAGAAACTTTAATACTATAATGCGAGAGGTTCAAATGAACGCTAGTATTTATGGTAATTGTTGGGTAATTGTCGATAAACCGCAATCAAATGCAAAGACTAGAGCAGAAGAATTAGCACAAGATATTAGACCTTACATTTCAATATATACACCAGAAAATGTTGTTAACTGGAACTATGCAAGGTCAGCTAGTGGTAGATTTTATTTGGATATGTTGATGGTTGTTGAGGATATAAATGTAGATAGGGCAGTAGTAAAAGTATTTACAGAAGAAACAATAAGCACCTATGAGGTAGAGGAATATCAAGAAGAATATTCAAAAGGTGATTATAGATTGATTGAAGAAGTTCCGAACCCGATAGGCAAGATACCCGCAGTGAATGTTTATAATCTAAGAGGTGCTAAAAGACCTATAGGAATCAGCGACTTAGCAGATGTAGCTTACCTACAGCAATCCATATACAACGATTATTCAGAAAAAGAACAGTTAATTAGATTAGCAAACCACCCAAGTTTGGTTAAAACACCTAATGTTGAAGCTAGTGCTGGTGCTGGTGCAATTATAGAAGTTCCAGAAGATTTAGATGCAAGTTTAAAACCTTACATAATACAACCAAGCGGACAAAACTTAGATGGTATTATGAAATGTATTCAAAACAAAGTAGATGCCATTGATAGAATAACCCATATGGGTTCTGTAAGGGCAACTGGTAATCAGATAGCTAGTGGGATAGCATTACAAACAGAATTTCAATTATTAAACGCTAGATTATCAGAAAAAGCAGATTATTTAGAAAATGCCGAAGAACAAATATGGGGTTTGTTTGCTATGTGGCAAGATAAGCAGTTTGATGGTTCTATAAATTATCCAGATACATTTGATATTAGAGATTGGGCGAATGATTTACAATATCTACAAATGGCAAAAGCAAGTGGCATAAAGTCAGAAACATTTAACAAAGAATTAGATAAACAAATAGCACAAGCTGTAATTGATGATTCTGAAATGATAAAATCTATAAATGAAGAAATTGACAATACCAGAACAGTTAGAGGTCAATTTACAACAACAGAAGTAGAAGGACAAACAGTTGGCGAGGAAGAAGAAGAAGCGTAGATTAGTTCCTAAAGACAAACAAACAGGTATTCCAAAAAAATATCTATCTGGTCTAAAAGGTGCAAAAAGAAATGCTAGGGCAAACTTACTTAAACAAATTAGTGCTTTATATAGGTCTGGTGCAAAAATACCATTGGCATTATTAAGGCGAAGGAACAGGGCATAATGGCAGTAAGAAGAAAACCTTTATCAGCTAAAGTTGTTGCAACACTTAGAGCAAAAGCAAAAAAATCTAAATTATTTAATATTACAGACTTGAAACGAAGTTATCGTAAAGGTCAAGGTGCATTTTTGGGTGCGGGGAGTAGACCAAGAATACCTATGTCAGCGTGGGCTATGGCTAGAGTAAATAAACTAATAAAATTAGGTGCAAGGGCAACATTCGATAAAGAAATAATCCGAACTGCACAAAAGAGAAACAGAAAAAAGAAATGATTATATGGACAAAGAAAAAACTAAATTTTGTATTAGGTGCAAGGTGGCACTTAAAAAAACCGAGTTGAAAGATGTTTATAAGTGTGTAGCTTGTGGAATGATAACAAACGAAAGATTAGATGATAGGCAATGGCTAAATACAGAGGAAAAGAAGTAAAACTTAATAAACCTTTTAGGCTGTCAACAGCAGAATCTAAGAGAAAAAAGTTTGGTGTTTACGTCAAAAACAAAGCTACTGGCAAAATAAAAAAAGTTACTTTTGGTGCTAGAGGTATGTCTATTAAAAAAAACATACCCGCTAGACAAAGATCATTCTTAGCTAGAATGGGTGGTGTTCTAAAAGAAGTAAAAGGGCAAAAGTCTTTATCACCCGCTTTCTGGTCAATAAAAGCATGGAAAAAAGATTTTCCATTATAATGTCCAGAATTTTAGAAAAATTAGCAGATCAGCATGAAGAACGTATAATCAATGTTTTATACAAGCTAGAAGAAGATGTTGTAAAAGAAGTTACAAGGGCAACAAAAGGTCAACTTGTATCACAAAGACTAGCAATACAATTACAGCCAAGAATAAGAAATCTAATACAAACTTCATTCCTAGAAGAAGCAGATGTAATTATAAACGAAGAATATAATAAGATTGCAAAAGAGGTATTAGATACATTTGGTAAAATGCCAATACCCGCAAAATTCAAAAGTCTTACCGAAGTTGATTTGCAAACCATAAATGCCCTTAAATATCAATCATTTAGCGGTTTTGAAGATATAGCTGAAAGATTTCTAAAAGTAATAAATGATGAAGTTTACCAAAGCACAATAGCGGGTAGACCATTTGAAGATATGGTTAGTAATATCAGATCACATATCAATGGTGTTTACAAAAAGTCAAACACTAGGGAAATAAATGAATTAGTTGATTTTATTAACGAAAATAAATTTGATAATGCAAAAAGGGTAGAAGTCGAGGAAGCAGTAAGAAAGTTACATACTCAATATGCTTCTGATAGGGCGGGAAACAACCTAAGACGTTATGCAAGTCAAATAGCACATGATTCAGTAATGCAGTTTCATGGTCAGTTTACAGTGGCAAAAGCAAAAGAGTCTGGATTAAATCATTTTACATATACTGGTACGCTTGTAAGGGATAGTAGACCTTTTTGCCAGAATATGCTAAATAGGACATTAACCGAAAAAGAAATTCGGGATATTTGGAATAATCAAGGTTGGCAAGGAAAATCAACTGGTGACCCATTTATTGTTAGAGGTGGTTATAGATGCCGACACACTTGGATTCCAACAGACCCAAACTGGGATATATAGGAGTAAGAAATGGCAGAAGAAAATCAAGTAGAACAAACTACTGAAACAAAAGAAGAAGAAGCACCACAGGTACAAGAAACACCACAGGCACAAACATTTACCCAAGACGAAGTCAATAATATTGTTGAAAGACGATTAGCTAAAGAACGAGGTTCAATGTTTAAAAAATTAGGTGTAGATGATATTGACGTAGCTATCAATGCTGTAAAGACACAAAAAGAAGCAGAAGAAAAGCAACGTATTCAAAAGGGTGAGTTTGAAGAAATACTAAGAACCAGAACCCAAGAACATCAAAAAGAAAAATCAGAATTAGAAAATCAACTTAGAGATATTAAGATAAATAAATCATTATTAGAATCTGCATCAAAACATAAAGCAATAAATGCTTCACAAGTTGTTGATCTTTTGAAAAATGATATTAAGCTAAATGAAACTGGTAATGTTGAAATTCTTGATAAGAATGGAATTGCTAGATATAATAAACAGG
>VTLG01008180.1_pt1 | contig 15882 bp, 35 predicted proteins | sample 4694571 | NCBI WGS metagenome assembly VTLG01 (sample SAMN12604809, study PRJNA352737) | marine metagenome | biome: ENVO:00000447; feature: ENVO:00000209|ENVO:00000569|ENVO:01000036; material: ENVO:00002151; isolation source: viral sequences binned using virsorter ...
CCTTCGGATGACCCACATAGATATGCCCAGAAAGAACCTAGTTATACCAATGGATCTGCCTAGAATAAGCCTGTACGTAGGTCTGCCTTACCTTGTTTTACTTTGTTTGCAACATTCTTAGCTAGTTCTTGTCTTAAGTATCTACCAAAGTTACGCTGCACACTTTTATTTATTACTGTTCGTGCAGGGAATCTACTGTCATAGCTAACTGTTGATCTAGCTATAAACAATGGTCTTAATTGAAAGGTACGTTCACGTTTATATACACCTGCTGGTCTATTACCACCTCTAGGTTTACCAATAAATATATTATTACCAGTTCTATTACCTGTGCCTACGCTATTAAGCAACTTACCTATATTGCCCTTAGTAATGTTGCCATACTTATCACGTTTCATATAGCCAGTAGGTACTAATTTAGCATCAGAAGGCATATTAACAGCTTTAGGATGTCTAACAAATGCAGCATCATATTTAGCCCTTCTAGCCCCTCCTAATATGTTCCCTGTTAAATAACGTGTTTGTTTATATGGTCTATCTTTAGGTAATATGATTGTCCGTAAAGATCTCTTGTCTGACCTAATAGCTCTAAAACCTTTTTGTGTAGATGGTTTAGGTCTATCTAAATATTGCTTTGTTGCACCTGCTAAAGCAGCTAATGTAGATTTCTCTTTACTACCTGCTACAAATTTAGATCCTTGTACAGTAGTGTTTAATGCGTTTGATACAGAATAAGCTAATTGCTTGGTATGTTCATTAGTCCATTTAGCAGCTTTTGGTAATTCGCTTTTTATATCTAATTTAATCATTGTTTTTTCTCCTTTAAATATTTCGCATATGCCTTAGATAGCACTTCTGCATTTAAAAACAAAATTTTCTTATTTTTTTTCATATTTAATACCCTTTTTATATAAAAAAAGCTTTAGTTGATTAACAGCAGTTTCCAACATATAAACCCTTTGTTCTAAATCAACAATTTGACGTTTTTGACGTTCAATAATAGGAAATTCAATAATTTTGCTCATAATTTAAATATTTTTTCTAATTTTTCTCTGTTATCAATAAAATCTAAACAAACTTGCAAATCATCTTTTAATACTTGTCCATATTGCTCATCTAAAGCACATAAGACATCTAAAGGTAAACCTAAATCTATTTCTGGTGTTACTGGTGGTGCTATATCAGTTATACAAACTGGTGAACAATAAGTAGAATCTTCATAATCTTTATGCCAATACAACATATACATAGGAATAGTTGGTTTTTTGTTTAAACATTCATTAGAAAGTTGCCTATCTAAAAGTATGTGCATTTTGTATTTATCTGACCTTTTCATACTGTTTCTAACCTTCTAGAAGCGTGTTCATGCAATGCTGTTTGTACATTTTCCAAGTTGTATAAAATAGTCCTTCCATAAGCATCACCATATTGCCAATCAACACCTTTTTTTAAAATATTGTCTTTTCGGTAGCGTCTTAAGGTTTGCTGCGAAACACCAATTTTTTCTACTGCTTCTTTAGTAGTAAATAGTGTTGGTATAAATTGTTTTAATGCCATTTGTAAGCTTATGTATATACATGAGCCTATATGGACTAATAGTAAATGTCAATACTATGTTTACGCATTAATTAAATCAAACTCTTTACTCATATCATCAGAAATAAATCTAGCGTAATGTAAAAGATGCGTTTTTAGGTCATGCCCCATACAATCAGCTATTTGTTTAGGTCTTAAATGTGTTTTATGTAATTGCTTGCTGTATCTGTGCCTAAATGAATAAGGTACTAAATTCTGCCCTTCTAATTCTGCTTGTTTTTTTATTGTTAACCACATAGGTTTATTTCTTAAATAACGTCTAATTGATTGACCAGCTTGACCATTTTTACCAATAGAAGGCAATTCTTCATTAATTCTTATTCTCTGCAATAAATTCCAATCTATAGGCTTGTTGTTTTCATCCTTTACTAAAACAGGTAATAAAAGTCTAGGTTCTGTTGTATCTCCTTTTGTACCGCCTTTTGATTTAGTGTAATTAGTCCATAATTCTGTACCTTCATTACGTGTATGCAAAAATCTAAGTTCTTCTGGTCTTAAACCATATACACAACATAGTTGAATTGCAAAAACCCATCTAGGATCATTTAAAGTATTAATTAAATTTAAAAATTGACTATCTGAAATAGGATAACCAACTTTTCTAGGTTTTCTTTTACCAGCACTTGGTATTTCTGTAGGTGGTAGCCAAACATTTGCATAATTAAGTCTATTAACGCAATATTTTAAAAATTTCCATAATGCCCTACGTGAAATAGCGTGTTGTTCTGTTTTACCTATCCACTTTTCTAAAACAACATCTGTTAAATCAGCAGCATTATTTATTTTTCTTGTTTTGGTCAAATAATGCAATGCAACCTTTATTGCAGGTTCGTATTTATTTTTCCATGTAATAGGTGCAACATTTGTAAGACTCTTTTTAAATTTATCTGCAGCATCATCCCAATCTAAATTATTTAGTAATTTATTATTTTTATTTTCAGCTAAAAAAGCAGCAGTTTTTAAATCATTTCCATCTAACGTGTAATTATAAATATTTCGTATTCTTATAAGAACATCACCAACATTATTTTCTTGCCACGCAAAAGGTAGTAAAACAGATTGTGTTTCTAAACCATTTTTTCTTACACGTAACCAAACTTTGTTTCTGGCATTTTGTACACTCCAACCTTTAGAAATAGCTTTTATCTGATTTCTAAAAACCTTTTCCCACATAAATCTGTAGCCAATTTGTAGCCAAAATATAGCCTATTATGTCTATACACGTCTATACACTACCCTCCAAATGTCAGTTATAGCTTACATTTCCTAGTTATAGCAATACCCCTGTTTTCCTTTGGTAAGGGAGAGGTCTTGGGTTCAATTCCCAACAAGGGCATAGGTTTTGAAGGATAGGGTAATAAGTTGTAGCCAGTTTGTAGCCAAAATTAAAAAGGTAAAGCTTCTTTTTTGTAACCAGATTTAGGTGTATTTCCTAGTTCTTTTTTAGTTGGTATTTCAAAACTAGAAACAATAAATTTAGTTTTTGTACGATTTTCTCCACTATTTTTATCTTGGTATTTTTCTTGTTCTATTCTTCCAAAACAAGTAACTTGTGTACCACTTTTAAAAGTTTCTAAAATTAATTCAATTCTTTTGTCATTTGTTTTTCTACACCATAGTTGCATATTGTATATGCCTGAATCTCCTTTGTATTGATTTGAATAGATAGGAAATTCAATTAATGATGATTCAGAACCACTATTTTGTATAAATTCGTTTAAAACAGCATCATTGCCAAGATTGCCACAAATTTGAAAATTAATCATTGTTTAGTTCAGGATGAGTTTGCAGAAGGTGGTTAACACCAGAATTAAAATTAAAATTATTTTTTTGACAGTAAATAAATAAATCTGAATAAATTTTATGTTTTAACTTACAAGAAATTCTACTTCTGTTCTTCCAAGTATTTTCATCTATTGCATCAGGTTTTGTTTCTTTAGTCTGTCTCTTCATGTAGTTACCTCCTTTTTATGTAAAAAATTTAAAATGTATTCAATATGTTTTTGCTGTGTTATTGCATCTGAAACTACATCAACCTTGAAATGCAATTTAAAAGCATTACTTAATTCATCAAATTTAGACCTATCTTCATTAAATATTTTTGTAAGTTCTTTTATCCATTTTTCTTTTTCATCTTCACCTAAATAAGTTTCACTATTATTTTTAGGCTTTTCATACGTAGCAGTAGTGGTTTGATTTAAATTTTCAGGTCTAGGTTCATATTCAAAACCAGCATCATCTACACCATGCCATAAATTAAGCATCCCTAATGTGACATACCTTCTAAAATAAGTTTTTGCAGATCCATATTCATATAAAGTGTTTTTATTAATTCCTTTAGGTATTAGTTTTCTACTTGTAGGCAAACTTTCACCGCTAACGTGGTAAATGGTGCTTGCTAACACCTCCTGACCATCTATAACTTCATCAAAATGATAAATATGTAAACCGTTTTCAGCTAAAACAGGATTAATTACAGAACAAATATAACCTAATTCTGCAAATTCAAATTCAAAACCTTTACCATTATTAGTCTGTATTCTTGCAGTTGATAATGTTGAAAGTGAAGGAACTTCTTTTATAAATGCGTTTAATGCTTTAGTAATTTCTTTTGTAGACATTATTTTAAACCTCTAGATTTTAGTTGTGCATTTTCTAATTGTTCTTGCCAATCTTTAATTGCTAAAAATTGATCTTCATTCATAGTTGTTCTATCAATAGAATCTACAATAAAATTCATTGCTGAAACTGTTGATTCCAGTTGCATAGCACCGCCTTCATAAATTGCTAATGCTCTTTCGTAAATACTTTGTGACATTAGCGAAAAATTATTTTTCTAACCTTAACCTTCTATTTACTTAGAGTCAACCCTTAACCGTAGTGTTGTCTTGAAATACTATTACGTATGTTTATTTTATCCCAAGTTCATTTTTAAACTTTTCCAATTTAGGACTTTTAGTAATCTCTTGAATCGCTGCAAGGCAAGGCAATGTCTCATATTCATCAATTAAATACTGTAAATGTTTACTACTAAATTCTTTTTCTTCAGTTATGACATCAATTAAAAACTGTACATCTTTTTTTAATACTTTTTTACCTATATTTGTATTGCATAATTTCTCAATAACTTCTTTACCTGTAACCATTAATTCCCTTCTTGTATTGTGAAATTCCTCTCTTAATAATTTTGTATATCTTTTTGCTAATTCGTTATTGATATTTCTAGTTTTATATTCTTCTGGTATCGGCTTTTTACCAATAAACATTGCATAAAAATCTAATGCTTCTGCAGGTTTGCCTTCAATAGTTAAAAAAGGTTCAGCATCTAATAATCTATCTCTAGTTTTTTTATCAAAACCATTTTGTGTAGGTGGCATTTCTTTATTAGCTAAAGCTAAATTAAACTGTTCTAATGAAAGCCAGAACTGAGATTTAGGTTCATAATTTTTTTTACCAACTTCAAAATAGGCTATCTGACTATCATGCAGCATAAGGTTTTTACATTTTGCCCATTGTTGGGGATTTTTTTGAGAAAAGCCTTGTCTTGCTCTATAACGTGCATAAGCTTTTCCAAGGTCTATAGCAGAGGTCACTTTTAATAAAAAGTAGTATTTTTATTACTATAACAGCGTTTGACTCTATTTCAAGCAATAATACGTATCGTTTTATTAAGAAAACACTCTTATGTAGCATTGCAAACATCAATCACATTTGCATTTAGTAATTTTTCTACGTAGTCTTTCGTTATCTAATAACGCATCAGCTAATAACTCTAAAGGATCATTAATAGCTCTTAAATCCTTTTTATGTATGTAATCCTTTAATACCTTTTTTGAAGCCACAATAACCTCTAAGTTAGGATTCACTTACATATTAGCAATACGTAAACATATTGTTAAGAGTTTTTACAGTATTTGTTATTACTAAGTATTGACAATTTGTAATTAGCATACATAGTGAATACAAATTACATACAAATTACATACAAAATGGATTCTTTTCAAACAAGGATAGATAGTCAACTATTAGCTTCTGTTATTGAAGTAAAGCCCAATCACTTTACAACTACTGCTTTTATTCACCATTTGATAGAAGAAGGATACAAAAAAAAATTAGAAGATTTACAGAAAATAAAAAATATGCAAGCCTATATATATACACTTAAGAATGAAACAGAAAACCTAGAAGAACAAAAAGAAGAACAAAAAGAAAAAATAAATAAAAAAGAAAAACCAGAAGAAAAAGTAATACCTGAAGATTTAAAAGTTTATACAGAATTAATTAGAAACTTCTGGAAGGTTAAAAAAGGTAGTAAATCAATACAAGCTTGGAAGCAACAAATTACTGAATATAGAAAATTTTTAAGTAAATACAACAGCAAAGTACTAATAGAACAATTAGAAACAGGTATTTTAAATGGTACTTGGTGCAGTTTAACCGTAAAAAACTATGAACAGTATTACTTAAAAAACAATAAATTTACACCTTCTGAACCAGTAGAAAAACATCCTAGTACAAAAGTTTTTAAAGCTAGTGAACATCTATTACCAAAAACATTAGCTGAACTTAAAGCAGAAGCAGCAAAATATGGGGTATAGAAAAATGATTACTGGTAACAAAACTGCAAAGGAAATTTTAGTACAAGATCCTTTTATTAAATTTGAAAAAAATAACCATGAATACTTTGACTTAAAAACTAAACGCAAAGTGCCTAGATCAATAAGTGATCTAAAAAAAGGTTTATTTTATAGAAATGCAGCTATAGAAGAAGGCATTGAAAGGGGTAATGCAGTACATGAAGCTTGTCATATTTATGTAGAAACTAAAGATGCTGGTTTAGCTTATGCCCACGCTGGTAAATATAAATCTTATGTAGAAAATTTTATTAATGCAGATTTTTGGAATACGTGGGATGTAGTTGTTTCTGAATTTATGCTTATAGATCGGATATGGGCTATAGCAGGTACTTTAGATTTAGTTTTACAAAATAAAAAAACAAATGAATTAGTTTTAGCAGATATAAAAACAGGTAAAACCGCCCCTAACGTAAAAATGCAATTAGGTGGTTACACTTTTATGCTTCAAGAAACTTATAAAGATATAAAAATAGATTTTTGTCAGGTCATTTTTGTACATGAAAATGAATTAATAAGAAAACGCTATGAAACCTTTGATTGCTGGTCTGAATATAGTGCCTGTAGAAGTTTGTATTATGAAAAAATAAATTGGGCTGATATGAGTTAATATTGCCCTGCCTATAATCATGTTGCATAATGCTATTAAATACTCTGCAAACGTATGAACAATGAAAAGGTTATTTTCTCTATTAACATTGCCTTTAAGGGTGTTAAGAGGGTGTTTATACACCATTAGAGAATACATTTTATTAGAACTAGAAACTCAAAAAGTAATTGCTATTAAAAATGATGATGTATTGGAAGAATTTGATACATATGTTTGGATAGCTGCTTTTGAAGATCAAAAAATTTTATCAACAACAAAAAATTATTTAGAAAATTGCTATGCAAAAAGTGAATCCTGAATTAAGTGATGAAAAGTATCTTAATGCCCCTAAAGATATTTTAAAAACTATAAAACAACAACAAAAAATTATTTTAGAAGCCAGCAATTTAATAAAAGAATTAAAAGGTGAACTAGAAAAACATAAGGATAATGGAACTATTATGACTACTTACAGCATTGACGGTATTAATGCTAAAAGAACTTATAGGCCAAAATGGATATATTCAGAAGCATTAACTAAAGAAATTAATTTATTAGAGTATAAAAAAAATTCTGAACAGAATGATGGTGTAGCAAAAGTAGGTGGTAAAAATTATTACTGGATAGTTACGTGATGAATGAAGCAACAAAAAAAATATTAAAGCAGTTACAACAAAAAAAAGCAGCTTTACAGGATGAATATTGGTTTAATCAAAATTTAGACATGAAAGAATATTTAATTAGATATAACTCTTTAAATGCGTTAATTAGACCCTTAGAGCATGAACAAAATGACTAAAACAGAAAAAATAAAATACGCTTTAGAAAGAATAAAAGAATTAGAAATTTTAATTAAATATTGGGAAAAATGTCCGAAATCCAAATAATCCCATCAACAGCAATACCACGTATAAACCCTATAAAGATACCTGTAGAGCAATCTATACCTGATACAAAACATATAACCACAATATTGCCACCAACATTAACAATGCCCTGCGTAACGCTTAGAAATGATGGTACGCAAAACAATCAATTATTTATAGATGATCCATCAGGAAATAGAACAGTATGCCCTTTACCTTATTATGTGCCAATACAATACAACGCTAAAGAAATACAATTAATAGAAGAAGCAAAACCACCTACTAATGTAGATCCACCTGAAACTGAAGTAGATAATTCAGAAATACCAGAAATACCAGAAGATCCAAAAACAGAATGTCCTGATCCTAAAAAAAATAATCCTAGAATTGGTGATTTAAATAGTGCAGGTACAGAAAAAGTAACTGGTTATGAATTAATAGAAGAAGAATGTGTAATATTATGGACTCCTACAACAAAAGTAGAAAAATACCTCCCATCAATAAATACCGTATCTACCACATTCGCAATAACAGTAGTCGCAACAACGGCTGCAACATTAACCCCTTTATTAAATAGAGTATTAAAGCCCATATTTAAACAAGTTATTGGTAGAGTCAAAAAATTAATAGGTAAAAAAGGTACAAGGTTTACTGGTAAAAAACCTATAAAAAGCAAAATTAACAATTTATAAACATAAGCAGCACTTCTTTAACGCTTGCTACAGGCCAATCTGAAGGGGCAATTTATTCAAGTTTATGGGTATGTTCAACATTAGGTGGTGTTACTAGCTCTATATCCTCGCATAGCTTTGCCATAGGTGTATTAGCTTTAAACCTAAATCCATCAAGTAAATTCTGATGACAAGTTTTTGCCCTAGACATTTCAAAATTTAATCTTTTTGCAGCTAGTGATGCTTCATATAATTCATTTTGTTTTTTCATTGCTGCCCTGCACTCCTTTAATGCAGTTCTATCTAATGGAATACTAAAAGTAGCAGTAATACCTCCATTAATAGAAACATTAGATTGTTTCATGCCAGTACGCACTTTTTCAAAATATAATATTTCTCCTCTATACCCTGCATCTACATCACCATCACCTGTAGGTTCCCCTTCATCATCAAAAGTACCTTCTGTATCTCTATTGCTGTATATAGGTCTATCCCAATAAGGTTCATAAGGTGTAGAAAATCCATAAGTTGTAGAAACAAATGGGGAAATATTTAAAGTAGCACCTTGACATACAATAGTATTCATTTGGTATTGAAATTGCCTAGAAGGAACCACTTGTACAGCTTGATTGACAACGCTTCCAGAACTATTACTGGTCGTATTTACAGAAGTAGCAAAAACAGGATTATTAATAAATAACAGTAAAAGTAAATATTTTTTCATTGACTAAAGGTAGACGTTGTATCCGTTATATTCTCTATCTGAGTAGTTCTCATAATATGGGTGTAATTAGTTAAACCACCGCCTTCAAAAGTCTCAAAATATTGAAATGGCTGCCCTTCTTCTATGATCGAAAACGTAGGTTTTGTATCTAAATTAGGTGAAACATATGTAGTACCTGTACCTTGTACTGTTGTATCTACCTTAGTCCATCCACTAGGGTTAACAAAACCAGTACTACTTTCTACGTTTTCACCCCCAACTGTCAGAGAATAACCTGTAGAGAAGTCAAAACTTTTTATGTCCTCAACTGTCGTACTCTTAGTCTCACTACGCTGGTTTAAAACTCCTTGCTGAAAATTGGGAATAACATTTTGAGCATAAACAGGAATATTAAATAAAGCTATTAGCAGAATTAGCTTTTGCATTATTCATTAATCAACAATAAGAGTAGTAGTCATTTGTCCTAGTGCTTCTGTATTTGCTCCACCTGCTGAAATTGTTAATTTTTGAGAATTAGTTACAGTACCAGCTAAATTTCCAACTGTACCACCAGAAATTGAAACAACATCATCAGAAAAATTAGCAGCGTCACCAGTAGTTACAGCACTTGTAGGAATAGCATCTGCTTGATTAAAAGATTGACTAAAACTAAAATTATTGGCTGGTACGTCTTGGGTGGCTGTAACATTTGGGGCTGTACCAACTCCTGAACTTATTGTTAATGCACCAACCCCATTACTTACAGCAGCATCACCTGTACCATGCGTTGTATCTACACCAACACCGCTAACGCTGTAGCTGCTGCCTAAACGTGAAGAAGAAGTAGAAGCCCCTCCTACAGTTAGTTTTACAGAACTAGAAATTGAATGACTTAGATCAGCTAGTGCAGAAGGTGTAGCTGCTAATAAAAATGCAAGTGCAATTAGTTTTTTCATTTAATACCTACTTTGTTTTTTGAATTGTCAACAGCTATTTTGTTGCCATTGCCATTGCCTTTTCCTTTAATTGAAATTCCGTAAGCAGATGCAATATTACCTACAAGACCAGCAGCAAAAGTGTCTAGCCTTATACGTTCCATGTACCCTAAAGTCATAACGCATAAACTCCAACAGAGGATAATCATTCTTATAAAATGACCAAAATAATCTGGTCTTTCTTCCTGTTCATCCATAGCAGAGTAAAAACACTATGCTTATATATTAAAAGGCATTAGTATGGAAATGCAATACTTTATAGACAATGACTATTATTAGAAAGGCATTTAGGTATTTAATTAGACAAAATTATTTTAAAAATATATTAATTTATGCCTTAAAAGAGTTATCAAAAATGACGGATAATAGCCTTGATGACCAGTTTGTACGCATTGTAGAAGCTCGGATATATCCAAAAGGTAAATAATACGCTTGCATATTACTTTGCTGTCGTTAGCGTTTGTTTGGTTGCCTTGAAGCAGAGCAATGGTCAACTAGCCTTAACCCCTACCGTACCTAGTGGGGGTTTTGGTTTGCTAAAAAAAAAGAAGGTGGTTAACCTTCAGAATTTTCATAAATAAATTGTTTAGCTTGAGCATAAGTCTGAAAACGCTCTGCTCTATATAAAATGCTATCCCATTGATGGTATATATCATAATCTTTAATAATCTCCCATTCTTTTTGATTAGAGCTAACTAAAGGATTGTTTTTATTCCATTTAAGAACTACATAGTGTGGAATTGCTTTTGCTCTTTTTGTTTTTGTCATTGTTTTGCCCTCCTTATTTAGTTAATTGTTGTAATTTTGCGTTAGCTTCCTTAACACATTCTGTACCAAAAAAATTAAAATTTTCGTCTGTTGCAGGTACAAAAAGATTAACTTTAGACCAGCTTTTGTTGTTGTATCTACCTAAGTGATGAAAATAAAAAACTTTTTGTGTACCGTTTACTTCGTAATGCTTGTTTTGTGAATCTTTGAAAATTAATGTTTTGGTCATTGTTTTAATTTAGTAGTGAACCCCTCGGTTCGTTACCCTTATTATAGAGTCTACTCTATAAATATGTCAACCTTACTACGTAGTATTAATAAAATATTTACATTTGTAATAAATGTCGGGGTATGGGTCAGCACTACTAGCTGCTCTGTATTTCCCTTAAGGGTTTTTTATTGCAAGCTCCCCGACTAATTAACCTTACTTGTTTACTGCGTTTTTTGGTGAAGTACACATTGCGTAGTCAATTAAATAATGTTCTACTTTTTTAATTACTGAATTAGCTGCTTTTTTGTCTCTTATTTCACCTTTAGTTAAGGCTCTATAAACTTCTCTTAATTCAGAATGTTCTAAATTTAATAAAGTACCCATTAGTCATGCTCCTGTAAATAAAGTTCTGTCCAAATTTTTGGGTCAATTAATTTATTAATGCGTTTGCATTGTTCAATAGTTAGTTCACCAAAAACTAGATCAAAAATGTCAGCTTCTTCACCTTGTTCGACCATTTTCCAAAATGCTTGTCTAGTTGTTTTAACTGAAAAATTCCATGCTTCTGCTGTTTGTGTAGCTGAAATTTTATATGTTGGTTTTTTGTTGTTCATTGTTTTGACTCCAAATAAGTACATGCGTTTTCAATACCTGAATTACAATCGTTTACTGTCATATCATGTAAGGATTGTGAAAGGGATATATAAAATATCCCTGAAGCTGCAAATAGCATTAATATATTTTGCATTATTTAGTACCCTGCTATTTGTCTTTGACTATTGCCAGACATTTGTCTGCTAAGACCAACCTGACCACCAGCAGCCTTACCAGCATTAGCACCAGAACCGCCAGAACTATAACCAGATCCACCAGAACCTATAGTTGGATAACGGTCAGCATAAAATTCTTCTACTTTTGCAAGTTCAGCTTTATTAGCATTAATTACAGCTAGTGCAGAAACATTAATGGTTTTATCTGCTAGTTGTAACTGCCTTCCATTTTTTTGTTCTTCTGATTTCATTTTGTCGAACCTTCTGCTAACTTCCCACGCCCAATTTTTTCTAAAACTGTTTCTATGTGAAGCACCTTCCATAGCAACTTGAAATGGATCTTCTTGGCAATGTCTAGCCCACGCATCTTGTAATGCTTCTATCAGGTATGAAGAATAGATTTCTATTTCAATACGTCTAGCCTGATTTGCTGTAATTTCAATTTGTCTATGACCTTTATACTTGCCACCTTCAGTAATGTATTCTTTTTGGTGCTTTTGGTTGCCTGACCTTTTAAATTTAAAAGGTGTATAAACAATTTTACCGTTATAGAAATCTGCAACAGCACCAACAATAATAGATACTGCAGGGTCAATACGCTTATAAGGTGTACCCCATCTAAAGGCAATAACCTCAATTTCTTCATCTAATACTGAAGTATCACCTATTTGCTGTTCTAATTGCTCAAGTGTTATACCTCTAGCTGCTAGTTGCTGTTCTAGTTTTGCTTCAGCAGCTTTAGCTTCATTAGGATTTGTACTTGCTGTTAATGCAAGAATTTTTGAAAGAACATTTAATGATCTTGACATAGTAGTTAAGCCCTCGCTTATGTGTACAATATTTACTATGCCTTAGAGTTGACTCTATGTCAATACTTATACGTAGTATTAATAATTAATTAACAATTTCTAAACTATGCTGTGCGTTTTCTGTACGTCTTTTATCTTCCCATTGAACAGAATAGTAATAATAAGAACTTCCTCTGCTGTTTTCTTTTGTCCTTACACCATAAATAGTTCCTTTTGTTTTTTCTATTTTTAAAGTTGTGCCAAAAATATTCTTACGATAAACCTTATCGCCTAACTTGAATTTTTGTCCTACCAATTCGTTTTTAGGCATGATTAGCAAAATTTTTTAAAAAGATATACAAAAGGGTTACTAAACAAACCCAAACAATAAAGGTAGTCATTTTAAAAAGGTTTAGTAGGTATTGCTTTTCCTGTGCCTGTAGGGATTTTTGGCATTACATCAGGAAGCATTTTCTTTATTTCATCCATTACAAACCCTTTTGTTCTTTCTTGGTTTTCAGGATTTGTTATATAGAAGTAGGAATATAAAACCCCTCCTGACATAGTTAAAGTTAATAAAAAACCAATAATAGTTATTCCATCTAATAATTTACGCATCTGGTTTTTCTCCTTTTTCTTCAGGATTTTCTTCTTTTTTCGGTAAAAGTTCGTTTAATACAGTAATTTTTTCCTGACATGAAAAAGCTAGTGTTTTTGCTTGTTCTAATGTTTGTGTGCTTTTTTGAGCTAAATCTACGTAATAATCTTTTTCTTTTTGCAAAGTTGCAATTTTTTCATTAATTTCTTGTTCATTCATAAGTACCTAATTATGCTACGTAGTCATATTGTAGCTGATGTTTAAAAAATTAACTAGGTTTTGTAGGCCAACCAGAATGAGATATATCATCCCCCATAGCATATCTAACAGAATCATCTGTAACTGTAGTAGTAATATCTCTAAGATTTTGCCTGTATGTTTTCCATTCATCTGACATAGTAACATCAGAATTAGCCATCCAATCAGATTCCTGTATAATCATATTTCTTGTTTCTCTCATAGCATTAATAGCATTACTAGCAGATAATTCTTTTGCTTTAGATATAATTTGCTCATCAGTAGGCAATCCTAATGCACTCGGATTATCCCATGTAATATTTCCTACTCCATGTGTTGTCACTTCTCGACTATATCCTTGTTGTGTAAAAGTTCTAATTGCATCATCTATGTTATTAAAATAGGTAGAAACTGCTGTCATGTTTAAATATCCTCAATTTCGTAAGCTAAAAAAAGCATATTGGTCGAAAAGTGAACATCAAAATTTGAATTACCGTTACTATGATTATGTCTTGTAGTATCATTATTCCAACTATGACTTTGTATTGTAAACACCTTTGATCCACTCCAAGAATCAGTAATAGTTCTAATATTTACAACCGTAACATTATCGCCATTATATTGACCTCTACTAGGTGCATGATCCCTTGATCTACTTGCGTGAGCTTGTGGTTCATTGACTACTGCACTATCAGTAACATTATAAATTCTATAATGATTTAATCCATGATGAGTCACAGTTTGATTTGGTAAACTACACTCAAAGACAATTTGACTATCAGTTCTTTTTGGATTAACTGTGATTCTGTATGAAGTAGATATTTCACCCCATTGATTACTAGACCTATTAGCCCAATAATCAGTTCCACTAAACCACATACTTATGACATTGTTATTACCAATGACAGCCATTATAATACCTCCGTTAAGTTGAACTTATATTTTTTGCCATTGCGTTTGTTGATCAAGAATAGATCCTTTGCTCCTTCTTGTATTGTAAAACTTCCCCAAGTTCCGTCAATATCATTAGCACCACCTTCGTTAGATAAATTAAGGTCATTGGTGTAGATGTTTCTCCAACGATTACCTGACGAACCTAAGTCAAATGTATTATTTGTCCAAGGTAAGAAATGACCATCGCTATCATGGAAATATGCTACACCTGTACCATTATTTTGAAATATTAATGCTCCGTTTACAAAATTTACATAATTATGGGTTCCATCGTGTTTAATTCTTAAATCTGCTCCAGCACCAATTTTTAGAGACTGATTATCCGTAGTTAAATGAATTTCGCCAGTTACATTATGATCTCCATAAGTTCTAGCTCCACTTGATTCGGTCTCCAACTTTTTACTGTTGTCGTAATATAACTCTACGGCTCCATCAGGAATAAATTTAGCAATATCTTCTGAACTACCTTTAGTAATATTAATAGTAGTATCAGTTTTTATTTTAAAATCACCTGTGCTTGTACTTTTAATAATATTCTCATTACTTGAATGATAAATTCTTAAATCCGCACCATCTCCAAGATGTATTTGACCGCTATCAGCTATATTAAAATCATTACCTCCTATATCTATATTGCCTGATACTGTCACTCCAGAACTGGTTGTCTCAAACTTTTTGCTGTTGTCGTGATATAGCTCTACGTTTCCGTTACCATTAGCAATAATACTTTCTTCCCATGAGCCACCAGCATAGTTTCTAAGTTTTAGTTGACTACTTGACGCATCAGCCCTAAAAACCCATTTATCAGCATTATCATCACCTTCATCTGCAAACATATAAAGATGTGCAGCTAAACCTTCTCCACCTTGAAGTTTTGCCCCACCTGAAATTGTTTCAAAAGTTTTTATGTTGTCGTGGTATAGCTCTACTGCTCCGTCAGATATGAATTTTGCCATTACGTCAGCATTTGCTTCGTCAACAACTTCAACAGTCGAACCACCTAATCTTAATTTTGCAGAACTATCTGTTACTTGAACTGCTCCAGCCGAACCGTCAAAAAATAAAAGAAAATTAGTACCAGAACCAAATACTAAACGATCATCATTAGCACCACTACTATTTCCAAATACAATGTTTTTTGTATTAACATCAAGATTACCACCTAGCTGTGGTGATGTGTCATTTACCAGATCAGTACTAATAGAATTTGTAGAAGCAGATGTAACCCTACCTTTAGCATCTATAACAAGTGCTGGTATTAAACTTGCACTCCCATAAGTACCAGCAGTAACACCAGAATTTTCTAAATCCGCAGTTTTTACATTTAAATTTTTAATACCGTCAGAACTGACTTGTGTTAATGCCATTTAACTTCCCTCCAATGCAGCGACTTTAGTTTCTAATACTTCAATTTTAGCCATAGCTTCTTGTAATGCTTTTAATGCTTTAATATGTAAAACAGAATATCTAAGTGTTTTTGTAACAGTACCTAAATCTTTACC
>VTLG01010660.1_pt1 | contig 15880 bp, 14 predicted proteins | sample 4694571 | NCBI WGS metagenome assembly VTLG01 (sample SAMN12604809, study PRJNA352737) | marine metagenome | biome: ENVO:00000447; feature: ENVO:00000209|ENVO:00000569|ENVO:01000036; material: ENVO:00002151; isolation source: viral sequences binned using virsorter ...
GGAAAGGTTGCTGCTATTTTACTTACTAATGCAGGTTCTGGATATACTGAAGCTCCTACTGTAACTATTCAAGGTGGAGGAGGTGTTGGAGCCGCTGCATCTGTTGGAATTGCTACAACTACTGGATCTATTCAAACTATTAGTATTGCAAGTACTCCTGGTGCTGGATATACTGCTAATCCAACTATTATCTTTGGTCAACCGGGAACAGCATTTAGTGGTCCCACAGCACATTATGCATATGGTATAGCGCATGCTAATTCAGCAGGTATACTAACTACAGCCTATATTGTTAATCCTGGTACTGGATATAGTGCTGCTCAACCTCATGTTGGTATAGTAACAGTTCAAAATCCTGCTGGTATAGGGGCCACTATGGGTAAAGGAACATTCCTCTTTAATGAAGTTGTTAAAGGAATTGATAGTGGAACTGAAGCACGTGTTAAGGAATGGGATGCTGATAATAATCAACTTGAAATTGGGATTGTTGCTGGAACATTTGGTTCTGGAGAAGTTATTATAGGACAATCTTCTGGAGCAACTTATACAATTAGAACAGTTAATACTGATGATGTGGTAGATCCATTTGCAGATAATGATGTAATAGAATCAGCAGCAGATGATATTATAGATTTTACTGATACTAATCCTTTTGGAATGCCGTAGTTGAAAAGTTGTTAAATAGTACTATATCCCTATAGTAGGACAATGTTTGAGTATTTTTATAACGAGATCTTTAGATCTGTTATTATATCGTTTGGTTCTCTTTTCAATGGATTGGAGATCAAGCATAAGAATAATGATGAGACTGTAAGTGTCATTAAGGTTCCTTTGGCTTATGGACCCACTCAAAAATTTCTTGCGAGATTAGAGCAGCAATCTGATTTAAATAAGCCTATTCAGATGACTCTTCCAAGAATGTCATTTGAATTTAATGGTTTGCAATATGATCCTACTAGAAAATCTACTCAGACACAACAATTTTATGTAACTAATCCTAGTGATGGAACACAAGTAAAGAAGGGATATCTTCCTGTTCCATATAATATGAATATTGAATTAAGTGTTATGACAAAGTTGAATGATGATGCATTACAAATTATAGAACAAATTCTTCCTTATTTTCAACCTGCATATCAAATTCCTATTAAATTTTTGACTGCTGAGAATGCAAATGATAAGAAAGATGTGGCAGTTAATTTAGATTCCATTACTATGGAAGATGATTATGAGGGTAATTTTGATACTAGAAGAGCACTTCTTTATACATTAAGATTTACAGCTAAGACTTATCTATATGGTCCTATTAGCGATGTATCTGGTGATGTTATTAGGAAGGTTCAAGTTGGATATGTTGCTGGAAATAGAGGAACAGGTACTTATGATAGGGATGTTACTTATAGTGTAGTTCCTAAAGCAACTAAGGATTATGATGGGGATGATAAGACATTCTTGAGTGAAAATGTTGATTTGACAGAAACAGTTATTACAGTAGATAATGCAGAGGCACTCACAGTTAATACTAATATCTACATTGGTCAAGAAAACATTTATATTGATAAGATTTCTGGAAATGATTTAACAGTTAAGAGAGGTCAATATAATACTGCTCCTCAGGAACATGTTCTTGGAGCAAAAGTTTATGAGATCACTAGTGCTGATGCAGATCTAATTGAGGTTGGTGATGACTTTGGATTTGATGGTAGTGTATTTTGAGGAATGACTCATGCATGATGTTACTGATGTTATAGTAGAATCTAAAGAATCTGTTGGGATACAAAAGCCTGATAGATTGACTAAAGATGATATTGAAAAAGATTATGAGTACACAAGAGGCAATCTATACTCTATCATTGAAAAAGGACAAGAAGCAATTAACGGAATTCTTGAACTTGCTCAAGAGAGTGAAATGCCAAGAGCATATGAAGTAGCAGGACAACTTATTAAGTCAGTAGCAGATGCCACAGATAAATTAATGGATCTACAAAAGAAATTGAAAGATGTAAATGAAGAGCAAGAATCTAAAGGACCTACTACTGTTAATAACGCTTTGTTTGTAGGATCTACTGCAGAATTACAAAAATTATTGAAAGGTCAGAATACATCTAAATAGGATTGGGAGAGAAATCCCGAAGTACTTTAGATACTCATAGTATAGAGATGGCAGACATCACAGATGACAATTTACCTTCAATTAATGATTTTAAAGACAATTCAGAAGAGTTGCCATCAATAAAAGATTTTTTAGAAGAAAAGCAGGATATAAAAGAAAATAGTCAGACTATTGAGGATGCGCAAGGAAATCCTTTTTTAGAAGTAACTGATGTTGTTAAAGCTCCTGAATGGATCCAATTAGTTGGATTGATTAATGACGTAAGAAAAGAAATTCCAGATATACCTGAAATTAAATATTATGATAACGAGTTAAAAGAATTAACTGATGAAATACATCGGATAAGAACAGAAATACCTAAAAATGAAATAGAAACTCTTTATGATAAAGTTGATAATTTGAAGGAAGAAATTGTCAATCTTCCTGAACCTAAACAATATGATGAAGAAATCAGCTTTATTGAAGATAGAATCAATATCATTAAGCAGGAGATGGTTAATCTCCCAGAACCAAAATATTATGAAGAAGATATTCAATCTATAAAAGAGGATCTTCAAAAAGTAAGAGAAACTATACCTACTCTTCCAGATTGGGTTACAGAAGATAGTCTCCCAGATCTAACTTGGGTGGGAAGAACTTTTAGTACATTAGATGAGAATGTCACTAAGGTTGATGATGCTTTACATACTATTAAAGCAAGATTAAAAACTGATGTTGAACAAATTTTAGAAACAATTGATACTAGAGATTTTGAAAAGAGAGTTCAAATTGATGAGGTAAAAACTACTGCAAGAGAAAATAGAAGAGAATTAGAAGTAAATTTAGATAAAGTTAAAGATAAAATATATGAAGAGATAAAAGAGATTGCTACTAGAATCTGGGAACATCATAATTTATTTAAAGATGATGATAGAAAATTAAAGAAAAATATTTTAAGTAAACTCAATGAAACTAAGCAAAATATTGAGAAAGAGATAAGTGAGTTTAAAGAGCAAAATCATCATGAGACTAAACTCCTTACAAGTTATTTTGAAGGATTAAAAGAAGAAATTGATAATCTTCCTAAAGTCAAAGATTATGATGATCCTATTAAAAATCTAAAAAAAGATTTATCTGAAATTGATAAAAGACAAAATCTTAATATTTCTGAATTATATAAAATTGTTAATGAGATAAGAGGATCTCAGGAACAATTAAATGAAGGTCTTCTTAATGAACCTCCTAATGAAGATCAAAAGGTTGGACCTTATAAAGATCCTTTGACTCCATTGGATCAGAATTTTGTAACTCTTAGGGATTTACAACAGCACTATAAATTATTTGTTAATAGAGTTTCCCAACAATTAGCAACTTTTGGTGGGGGTGGAGCTGTAAATCTCCAGTACATGGATGATATTGTAGGAGTTGGTACAAATATAGATGCCTATGATGGCATGTTCTTGAAAGTAGATACCAGTCTTCCTTCAACCTCTGGGCATAAATTTACTTTTGCAAGTGTAGGTGCTGGAGGAACATGGGTTGCTAATTCTGCAGGTATTGGTACTACAAAAAATGTTGGTATTGCTACAACAGCTAGAAGTGATTATGCATTATATGTTGAAGGTAGTAGTTATTTTACTGGCAATATTTCCGCTGCAGGGACTATTACTTATGAAGATGTAACTAATATTGATTCTGTTGGTATGGTAACCGCTGGACAAGGATTCAGGGGAACTGTGGGTGGTATTCATATTAAAGCTGGTGTTTCTACTTTTGAGGCCGGTGCTGGTGTTGGAACTGTCTTTGTAGGGGTTGGGAGTACAGCACTTATAGTAGAAGGAAATGCACGCATAACAGGCGTGATGACTGTGGGTAAAGGATCAGTTACTATTGATGGTGATAGTAATAATGTTACTGTTGGTCTTGTTACTGTTACTAATTCTACTATTATACTTGGTGAAAATGTAACACTTGATGCATCTGCATCTGGTATCAACTCTGCTCCTAATGTTCTTTATGTCGCTAAGGATGGGGATGATACCAATAATGGAACATCTATTGATAATGCTTTCTTGACAATTTCCGGTGCAGTTGGAGCTGCTTCATCTGGAACTACTATTAAAGTTCTTTCTGGAAAGTATGCTGAATCTAATCCAATAGAAGTTCCTGCGTTTGTGTCTATTGTTGGTGATGATCAACGTACTGTAACAGTAACTCCTAGTACTGCAACTGATGATCTTTTCCATGTTAGAAAAGGATCTAAGTTGGCAAATATGACTTTTAAGGATCATACTTTCCCTGCTGCAGCAGTTGGATTCCCAACTTCAGAAATTGCAGAAAATGTAGGTGGTGGTAAGTGGAAAGGGCCTTATATTCAGAATTGTACTAGTGATACTACTACTGGTAAGGGGATTTATATTGATGGAGATCAAGCAAGACTTCTAAAAGCAATGAATGTAGATGCTTTCACTCAATATAATGAAGGTGGAGTTGGGGTGGCTGTTACTAATGGTGGATTTGCTCAATTGGTTTCATTGTTTACTATTTGCTGTAATGAAGGAGTTACTTGTCATAAGGGTGGTCAGGCAGATATTGCAAATAGTAATAGTAGTTTTGGTACTTATGGATTAGTTGCAAGAGGTGTAAGTGATTTACAATATACAGGTGTTGTTACATCTAGTGCTGCAATCTCTCAAAAAGAAGCTGTACTTAATATAAGCACTGATACTTTAAATGTATCTGATTTTAAGTATACTGCTGCTAATGGAATAGCAACTGTTACCACTAGTTCTGCTCATGGATTCCAAGTAGGTATGGGTATTACTCTTGCTGGTCTTGGACTTACTTGTACTTATGGAACTAAAACTTATCCTTGGAAGAGACCTTTTGTATTCACAGTTGACTCTATTCCCAGTACCACTTCATTTGTAATTAATGCTGGTATATCTACTGTTGCACATACTTATGTTTCTGGAGGAACTGCCAAAATTGAAGTTGATAGGCCATATGATGGACAATTAGTTTACTTTGATCAATTATATAAATTTGTTAAAGAAATTAACGTTACTGATGGAGGAAGTGGATATACCTCTACTCCTACAGTAACAATTGATGATCCTAATGGACCTAGTGGGGAAACTTGTACTGCATATGCTACTATTGAGAATGCAGCTGTTAAATCCATTACCCTTATTAGTGGAGGAAGTCAGTATGATGAAACTCCAGATGTGACCTTTAGTGGTGGAGGTGGATCAGGAGCATCTGCTACAGCTGTTACAGAAGATAATTATTATACAATAAATAGTTCTACTCCTGTTTCGTCAGGAATTACTACAGTAACTCTTTCTACTAATTTACTCAATACTGTGGGGGTTGGTTCTACTGCCTTCTTTAATCAGGCAAGTAGGATTATTGCTAGTTCTCATACATTTGAATATGTTGGAGCTGGTAATTTTATTAGCACTGCTACTCCTCAAAGAGGCGGTGTAACTATTCAAGCAAATGAGGTGGTTACTTCAGGTGGTGGTCAAGTTCTCTATACCAGCACTGATCAAGGAGGTAACTTTAGAATAGGTGATGATTTACAAATTAACCAGGAAACTGGTACAATTAGTGGAAGATCATTCAGTAAGAGTTTATTTAATGAAATGACACCCTTTATCTTAGCACTCAGTTAAAATGGCACTAGCACTTAATAGATTTAAAACATACACAAAACAACTTACCACAAGTAGTGCAACGATATACACTGCTCCTACTGGATATACTGGAATTATTTTGTATGCTCATATAACTAATTATGCTTCATCATCTGCTACAGTTACTATGTCTCATGTGAGAAGTAGTACTACAACTCAAATTATTAATGAAGCAACTGTTCCTATTAATGATGCATATATTCCTTTAGATGGAAAATTAGTTTTAGAAACAAGTGATTATATTGTAGCAGAGGCAAGTGCAAATACTACTTTGAAAATTCTTGTTTCTGTATTGGAGACTGCAAATGCCTAGACTTCTAAGTGCTGTTAATGGTTCTGGTCAAGTTGGTATTTCCAGTGATGGAACTGATTTAGGAAATATGACCGATTTAAACTTTGAAAGTAATAGAATTAAATTTGATAGTACTTCAGGAATAGCCACTGTCTATTCAGATCCTTTAACTGTTATAGGTTTATGAAAACCTTTAAGGAATTTTTAAAAGAACAAGTAGTCCCCACAAATATCACTGGGTCTGCAGTGGCTAATTATTCGCCATTTCTTTTTCCTAAAGACGAAGATCTTTTATCTCAAGACTATCAAACTGCAGCAGAAACAGGAGAAGATAGATATACTAGATTTGCTGGAGTATATCCTGTTATGAAAGTATCTTTGGATAGTAATTTGGGAGATGGTCCTTCTGTCGATCAAATGGTAGATGCTTCTATGAAATTTACTGATATTATGGATTCTAGAACTGAATCTAGAATAAGAAAAAATTTTAGTAGATTTATGGGAAGAATATAAATAAAGCCCCTTGAGATGTGAAGATGAATTATTATTTTCAGAAAGATATTAATTTAGATAATTCTAAACCTAAAAAGATAGAGAAGAAAAAGAATTTAATAAAATGGGTCGCTGTTGGAGTGGGCGCCATGATAGGGATATCATATATTGGAATTCTTGGTGCTCTTATTAATCGTAAGACAATGCCTACTCTTAATCTTCCTGTGGGAGAATATACTTCTTATAGTGTTAGAGCTAATAAAGATGGATATGAAATTAATTATCGTGCAAATGATCCTTTAGTAATGGAGGTGACTAAGGACTCTAATCGTCCTGCTGGCTTTCTGGGATTTGGTAAAGCAACGCTTACGACCAAAGAACATTATACAATGGATGGGTCTAGACACTTACAAGGCAAAACAGAGGGAAAGATTAGTGCCGATCAGATCAAATGCATCGAAGCGGCAGGTGGAGGAAAACAAACAGGAAGAATGGTGGGAGGGAGCGTCGGTGCTTCTGTTGCTTCTTCTGGTCTCGCCTCTATTCCTTATGTGGGTTGGGTGCTCTCTGGTGCTGCTACTATGCTTGGTATGGAACAAGGAGCAGAAATAGGTGGTCAAATGGCACTAGATTTTGCTGATTGCGATCCAGAAGAATAAATAGAAAGAAAACCATCGACCAATGAAGAAATGTCCTCCTGGCAAATATTATTGCACAGATAGAAAAAAGTGTATGCCAATTCCTAGTGGTTATTATGTGGGAAGAGGTGGTTGGCTAGAAAAGGATAAGAAAAATGGAAATGGAAATGGCTCGTCAAATGGTAATGGGTCTTCAAATGGCAATGGTAATGGTAACGGTAATGGCAATGGGAATGGGGGAAATGGAGGAGGAATGGGAGAATCTTATATAAGTTTAAATTTGCCTCTTGAAATTGAAATTCCACTTACGTCAGGCGAACGTAAATTAGGTCTAATGTTTAGAGAAAGTCTGAACTATAATAGTGGAATGTTTTTTATATTTGATGAATCTGGAAGACCAGAATTCCATATGCAAAATACTAGTATTCCCTTAGATATAGCATTTATCAGGGAAGATGGTATTATAGAAAGCATTAAACCACTTGAACCATTTACTTTAGAAAGAGTATCTTCTGAAGGAGATATACTTTATGCATTAGAAGTAAATAGAGGTTGGTTTGCTGAGAATGATGTAAAGGTAGGAGATCAAGTCTTTAATGATAATCTTTCAGAATCTATAAGTGTTCCTCGTCAAACAGGTAATGTTTATAATGTAGGATTTTCTTGGAAAGGAAAGATGATTACTATGAAACTATTCTTCCCTCAAATTAGAAAACCCAAGAGAAAAGAAATACAAGTTTCTATTGATAAAGTATATCCTGGTTCACAATTAAGATATTTTGAATTAGTTCCATATCAACCTGGTGAACCATATTTAAATGTAGGAAAATAATTCATGAATGCTGCTGATATCTATCTTGGTAATCCTAATTTAAAAAAGGCCAATACTGCTGTTGAATTCACAGAAGAAAATATTCGTGAATTTATTAAGTGTAGGGAAGATCCTGTTTATTTTGCTAGAAATTATGTTCAAATTGTAAGTTTGGATGAAGGTTTAGTTCCTTTTCAACCTTATGACTTTCAGGAGAAATTAATTAATAATTTTCATGAAGAACGCTTCAATATTTGTAAGATGCCTCGTCAGACTGGTAAATCCACAACTGTCGTTGCCTATCTCTTGCATTATGCTGTTTTTAATGATAGTGTTAATATCGGTATTCTTGCTAACAAAGCAGCAACTGCTAGGGAACTTTTAGGAAGACTACAAACTGCATATGAGAACTTGCCTAAATGGATGCAGCAGGGAATTATATCATGGAACAAAGGTTCATTGGAGTTGGAAAATGGGAGTAAAATATTGGCTGCGTCTACTAGCGCTAGTGCTGTTAGGGGTATGTCTTTCAATATCCTTTTCTTGGATGAATTTGCTTTTGTTCCCAACCACATCGCTGATTCTTTCTTTGCTAGTGTTTACCCTACTATTACTTCTGGTAAATCCACCAAAGTTATAATAGTTTCCACTCCACATGGTATGAACCATTTCTACCGTATGTGGCATGATGCAGAAAGAGGAAAGAATGAATATATTCCTACTGATGTTCATTGGTCTGCAGTTCCTGGGAGAGATGCTGAGTGGAAGAAGCAAACTATTGCCAACACATCTGAGCAACAATGGAAAATTGAGTTTGAATGTGAATTCTTAGGATCTGTTGATACTTTGATTGCTCCTAGCAAATTAAGAACTCTTGTTTATGATCAACCTATTACCAGAAGTGGTGGATTGGATATGTATGAAGCACCTCAAGATAAACATGACTATATTATTACTGTAGACGTGGCTAGAGGTGTAGTAAAGGATTATTCTGCATTTGTTGTAGTTGATATTACTACATTCCCACATAAGATAGTGGCTAAGTATAGGAATAATGAAATAAAGCCAATGCTATTTCCTAATATAATCTATGAAGTAGCAACCAAATACAATCAAGCATTTATTTTATGTGAAGTAAATGATGTAGGAGATCAAGTAGCAGCAATTTTAAATTATGATATGGAATATGCCAATCTCCTTCAAAGTTCTATGAGAGGAAGAGCAGGTCAAGTTATTGGTCAAGGATTTTCTGGGAAGAAGACTCAATTAGGAGTCAAGATGTCTAAGACTGTTAAAAAGGTTGGTGCTCTTAATTTAAAGACTATGATAGAAGAAGATAAACTTATTTTTAATGATTATGATATATTGAGTGAATTAACTACTTTTATTCAAAAACATAATTCTTTCGAGGCAGAAGAAGGTTGTAATGATGATCTTGCTATGTGTCTTGTAATATATGCATGGTTGGTTGCACAAGAATATTTTAAAGAACTTACTGATCAGGATGTAAGGAAAAGAATTTATGATGAGCAGAAGAATCAGATAGAACAAGATATGGCTCCTTTTGGATTTATATCTGATGGTTTAGATGATAAGAGTTTTGTAGATGATGAGGGGGATAGATGGTATATTGACCAAGATGGTATTCACGGATTAGAAAGATTAAGAGATGGTCCAAGTACTTGGAATGTGGATGAATATGGGGATAGGTCTTACATGTGGGATTACATGTAAATAGGTAAAACAATAAATAATTCTTAGGAAACTGAGACCTTTCGGAGAAACAAAGACATGGCGACTCCTCAATTATCTCCAGGATTAGTGATCAGGGAGATTGATCAAACCCTGGGAAGAGTAAGCAATGTTGTAGATACTGTTGGAGCACTTGCCGGTCCTTTTAAAATTGGACCTGTAGATGGAACTCCTACTAGAATTACAACACAACAAGAATTTCTTGATACCTTTGGTAAACCACTAAGTACTGATAGACAGTACGAGTACTGGATGACTGGTGCTGAATATCTTAGCTATGGTGGTGTACTTTCTGTTGTTAGAACAGATGATGATGATTTAAATAATTCTAATGCTGGAACAAATGAAGCATCTTCTTCATCATTTAAGATTAAAAACTTTGATGATTATGAAGCAAATTATACAGATACAACAGAAGTTCTTTGGGCATCAAGAAACCCAGGAACTTGGGCTAACAAATTAAAAGTATGTGTTATTGACGGAGCCGCTGACCAAAAGATTGGTATTTCTTATACTAATCCAGTAGGAGCAGGATTTACTGTTGGTTATGGTGTAACCACAGGAATTACAACTTCTCTAGCAGGAGATGGTACAACTTCCTCCTTCGATGGTTATATCAAGGGTATTATTACTGGTGTTACCACTGATAGTACTGATGGAAATAGTTCCGTTGATGTTAAGATTATCTCTAGGGTCTCTTATGCAGCAACACAATATAATCAAACATTACAAACAACAATGACTCAGAGGATGGCTCCCGGACTAACTGCCATTCCTGTTGAGAGTGTAAGTGGAATCAGCACACTTGATACTATAACTCTTACGCATGCTGCTGATACTCCAATTGCAAATCTTACTATTGCTTCAGTTGGTTCAACTACAGTAACTATTGGTAGTGGTAGTACAGTAGCAACCGCAATTGCTGCTGGTGCTGCTGTTACATTCAGTAGATTGGTAACCATTGGTGGAACAGAAACTGCAATTGATTATAAGGAGAATGATAGATCAGCATCCTTCACTACTTCTGATACCATCTATATTACTAATACTGTTGATAGTAATGATGAACCAGTTAATTCTGCAAGTTCTGCTATAGCAAGTGTAGAAGATTGGTATGATGCACAACAACTTGGATTAACCAATTCTACAGTTTATTGGAAATCTCTAGCACCTAAACCAAATACCAGTAATTATGTCTCCCAAAGAGATGGTAGATTTGATACAGTACACGTTGCTGTTGTAGATGATACTGGTGAGGTAACTGGTGTTGAAGGAAATCTATTAGAAGTTTGGAAAGGTCTTTCTAAAGCAAGTGATGCTGTATTGGATGGAAATTCTCCAACTAAGTCTTATTATAAGACTTATATCCAGAACAACTCTAGTTATGTTTATGCTGGATATAATCCATCTATTGAATATGATACTACTTGGGATACTTACCCAAGAGCAACTGGATTCTCTACTCAATTCCAAGCAAATACCTTTGCTTCAGGTCAATGGAATCAAGAAGCACAAGGAATTAGCTTCAGTGTATTAGGTAATGTTTCTTATACCTTATTAGGTGGTGTTGACTATTCTTCCACTGGTGGAATGCAGGCTACTTTAGGTAATCTGAAAACCTCTTATGAATTGTTTAATAACAAAGATGAAACTGAGGTAGATTACATCTTGATGGGTCCAAGTGGAACAAGTTTACTTGAATCACAAGCTAAAGCAAATCTTGTTATTTCTCTTGCAAATAGCAGAAAGGATTGTATTGCTTGTGTCTCTCCACATAGAGAAGGTATTGTTGGAGTTACCAATGCTACAACTCAGACTAATAATGTCCTAGAGTTCTACAGTTCTGTTAATTCTTCTTCCTTCGCTGTATTTGATAGCACTTGGAAGTATACCTATGACAGATTTAATAATGAATTCAGATATATCCCATGTAATGGAGATACTGCTGGATTGATGGTTAGAACATCTACAGATGCATTCCCATGGTTCTCACCTGCAGGTGCAAGAAGAGGTATTCTTAACAATGCTGTTAAACTAGCATATAATCCTAACAAGGATCAAAGAGATCTTCTTTATAGTGCTAGAATTAACCCAATTTCCAATGTTAGAGGATCTGGTATCCAACTCTTTGGTGATAAGACTGGTCTTTCTTATGCTTCCGCATTTGATAGAATCAATGTTAGAAGATTGTTTATTACAGTGGAGCAAGCACTTGAAGGTGCTGCCAATGCTCAGCTCTTTGAAATCAATGATGATGAGACCAGAGAGAACTTCACTAACATTGTTACACCATACTTGAGAGACATTCAAGCCAACAGAGGAATTGAAAACTTTAGAGTAATTTGTGATCAAAGCAATAATACTCCTGCTGTGGTTGATAACAATGAATTTAGAGCTGATATATTCATTCAGCCTACTAAGTCTATTAACTACATTACTTTGACATTCATTGCTACAAGAACAGGCATCAGTTTTGCTGAGTCGGTTTGATCATCTTATTAAATTAATTCAGGAGACTTAAAAAAATGCCAGCATTTAACACAAAAACAATCTCAGAGTTTAAGACTAAACTCTCTGGAGGTGGTGCAAGACCCAATCTGTTTGAAGTAAAAATTCCAAATTTCCCATCAGGACTCCCCGCTGGCACGTGGGGACCTGATGAAGCTAGGGATTTCTCTTTCTTCTGCAAAGCATCTCAATTGCCAGGATCCACAGTTCCTGCAATTAGTATTCCCTTTAGAGGAAGAATTCTTAAGGTTTCAGGTGATAGAACCTTTGATGATTGGACAATAACAGTCATTAATGATGAAAACTTTAAGATAAGAACTGCTTTTGAGCAATGGACTAATGGTCTTAGTAAATTAGATGATGGAACAGGTATTACTAATCCATCTTCTTATATGGCTGATGCTGAAGTAAGACAACTTGGTAGATCTGCCACTAAAGGCAATACAGATAATAATAGTGGAAAGGGAAACAGCAATGTTGTTTTAAGAACTTATAAGTTCTTTGACATTTTCCCAACAGAAATAGGTGCCATTGATTTAAGTTATGATACTAGTGATACTATTGAGGAGTTTACTGTAACGTTTGCAGTTCAGTACTATGCAGTAGGTTATCAGGGAAATGATCAAGCAGCCCCTGATCAAGTTGCTATTCCTGCTACTCTTTCACCAGAAGATAATCCAATTTCTCTATCAGGAGGAGCTGGAGGTTAAGGTAATTAAACCTCCTAAATACTAAGAGCATAAACTTTTAGTTATAATAATGGCGAGATTATTTGGTTTCTCAATTGAGGATACAGAAAAAACCCCACCTGGCGTAGTCTCTCCGGTCCCTCCTAATAATCAGGATGGATCTGAGCACTATGTCAGTAGTGGGTTTTTTGGTTCGTATGTTGATATTGAAGGTGTCTATAGAACAGAAAGTGAATTAATTAGAAGATATAGAACCATGGCACTTTATCCTGAAGTGGATAGTGCTATTGAAGATATTGTAAATGAAGCAATTGTATCTGATTTAAATGATAGTCCAGTAACTATTGAGCTATCTAATTTAAATGCTAGTGATGGCATTAAAAAGAAAATTAGAGAAGAATTTAAATATATTTGTGAGTTGCTAGATTTTGATAAAAAGGCACATGAAATCTTTAGGAACTGGTATATTGATGGTAGATTATTTTACAATAAAGTAATTGATCAAAAGAAACCTCATGAGGGTCTTCAAGAATTAAGATATATTGATTCTTCTAAGATGCGTTTTATACGCCAATTAAAGAAAAAAGGAAAGAATAGTCTTAATTCTGTATTACAAGCTGGTAAGGAAAGTCCTCAAGCTTATGAATTTCCTGAAATTGAAGAATATTTCATGTATACCGATAGTTCAAGTGTCGGTGGGGTAGTAACTAATAGTTATTCTGGAGGTGCAGGTAAAGGAGTCAAAATGACTCGTGATTCTGTTACTTATTGTACTTCGGGATTAGTAGATAGAAATAAGGGATCAACTCTTTCTTGGATCCATAAAGCAATCAAACCTATCAATCAATTGATGATGATTGAGGATAGTTTGGTTATCTATCGTCTATCAAGAGCACCAGAAAGAAGAATTTTCTATATTGATGTAGGTAATCTTCCAAAGATTAAGGCAGAACAATACCTCAGAGATGTGATGATGAGGTATAGAAATAAGTTAGTATATGATGCTAACACTGGTGAAATCAGGGATGATAAGAAATTTATGTCCATGATGGAAGATTTCTGGCTTCCTAGAAGAGAAGGTGGTAGAGGAACTGAAATTACCACTCTTCCTGGAGGACAAAATCTTGGAGAGATCACTGATATTCAATATTTCCAGAAAAAACTCTATAGAGCATTGAATGTCCCTGAGACTAGATTGCAAGGAGAAAGTGGATTCAGTTTAGGAAGATCATCTGAAATACTAAGAGATGAAATTAAATTTAGTAAATTCGTTGGAAGATTGAGAAAGAGATTCTCTCATATGTTCAATGATATACTAAAAACTCAGTTAATTCTGAAGAATATCATTACTCCTGAAGATTGGGATGTAATGGAGGATCATATCCAATATGATTACCTTTATGATAATCATTTCTCAGAGCTTAAAGAAGCAGAATTGTTAAATGAGAGAATTACTCTTGCTCAAACTGCAGAACCTTATGTGGGTAGATATTATTCTCAGGATTATGTAAGAAGAAATATTCTTCGTCAAACTGATGAGGAAATAGAAGAGCAGGATAAGATAATTAAGAAAGAAATTAAAGATGGAGTAATTCCTGATCCTGCTCAAATGCAGATTGATCCAGCAACTGGACAACCTATGCCTAATTTGGGTGCTCCCGTAATGGATCCAAATATGGAGAGACGTTCTACTCAAGCAGTAGATGCTGGTATAGATCTTTCTGCTAATCTGGCGCCACCCAAAGGTGGGGAGATATAATTGTTATAATTTTATTATGATCAATTTAAAAGAACTTATATATTATAAGGAAAATTTTTTATCGGAAGAAGAGTGTCAATTGATTATTGATGCTTATGAGAATAATCCTGAGGATTCCATAAAAGAGCATTGTTTCCATGCTTTTACTGGACTTGATACAAAGTCAACTTTTGATTTGAAGATACCTATTCTTGGTAGTTCTGCTTTTGATTTAATTCATAAATCAGTAGAAACTATGGTACTTGAATATCATGACTATCTTGATACTTTTGAAGGTTTTCATGTGATGAGAAAAATTTCTATGCTTCATCCTCATATGTATCGTCTTATGAAATATAAGAAGGGATCATGGATTCATCCTCATGTTGATCATGGCCATATTGAAACTCAAGATGGAAAAAGATCTACCACTTATGGAAGTTGTACTATAAATTTAAATGAAGATTATACTGGAGGTTTATTTTCTTTTTGGGGTGGTAAACATAAAATAAAAATGAAAAAAGGAGATGCAATGATTTGGCCAGCCGATTATTTCTGGGTGCATGAAGTAGAACCTATAGAATCTGGTGTGCGTTATTCTGTAAATTGTTTTCTTAATGACGCACCAGTATCATTACCTGCTTCTTTGAGATATAATGTAGATATTAATGAGAACTCTTCTAAACAATTAATACCTCGCCCTCCTATTAAGTATAAATATTAAGGATTCCAACACAATATATGGTACTAAACTATGGAAGAACTAGTTGATTTGCTTGTTAAGGATGAATCGCCTTCACAAATAAGTGATAAGATCAAAGATATGCTGTATGCAAAAAGTGCAGAGAAGGTTGATAATTTGAAACCTAATGTTGCCAATTCTCTCTTTGGCGATCAAGAATCTGCTGATGAGGTAGATGATGAAGTAGCGAAAGCTGCTGCAGTAATCAGTGGTGAAGATCAAACATCTATGCGTGCTGATAGCAACTCTATTGAGGCAGAATCAGAAGAGGAATCACAATCTGAAGAATAACTAAATAAAGAGAGGACTACTTTAATCGGAATATTATAAAATGGCTTTAAATCCAGTAGGTGCCGGTACTTCATTAGCTTTAGTTGCTGCTGGTACGGTAGTACAAAATCAGACAGGTGCTCAAACTCATCAATCTG
>VTLG01013434.1_pt1 | contig 15880 bp, 16 predicted proteins | sample 4694571 | NCBI WGS metagenome assembly VTLG01 (sample SAMN12604809, study PRJNA352737) | marine metagenome | biome: ENVO:00000447; feature: ENVO:00000209|ENVO:00000569|ENVO:01000036; material: ENVO:00002151; isolation source: viral sequences binned using virsorter ...
AACCTCAAGAGCTAGACTTCCTTTATAATAATGCCATCAAAACTTGATTTATTGCATTATCGTTTACAAGCGATTTTGCGTGACTATAATATGCCTGACCTTGAATATATTGGGGAACGTAAAAGTTGGAAATCTGATGAAATTGTACATTGGTATCGCATAGGAAAGGCAGAAGTTCCTATTGATGCGATTACTGAATTTGAAACTGAAAATGAAAATGATGTTGAGGACGAAAGTGACACCGTTTGAGACTTACCGTACATACTTATCAATGAAAAGTCATTTTACTAATCCTAAATTTGACTTTTTTAAGTATGGTGGTAAATCTCGTGCAACTATGACTTCCTTTAATAAGAGGAAGGACAAATATTGGTTTGAAAAAACTTCTAGGAAATATTCTGATCAAGAGATAGTTGATTTCCTATTATCTAATTTTATTAATGCTAACAACCCACAAAACTTATGGATTGGAGAAATAATCAATTCTGGAGAAAGAACATACGCAGAATGGATGATGCGTCAACAGAGTTTGACTTACTTGTTCAAAGAACAACTCAGCGAATTACTATCGGAGAAGAACTTAGACGAAGTGTTCAATTGCTCGATGGGACATCCCCTGTTACTAAAAAAGTATCTGGGTGGAGAGATTTCGCTAGAAACGCTTTCGATACTGGAAAAAGTCTTTTCTTTCAAAAAAGATTTTGATAAGAAACTAACAGATCCCGTGTGGGAAACCGTAAGTTTAAAATTGAAAAAGTATTTACCTTTCCTAAATATTAATGTATTTCAGTTTAAAAAAGTACTAAGGGACATAGTAAATGAGTGAATTTTTCGATTCAGAAATCATTAGAGACGAATTAACTGAAATTAATCGTCTACAAGAGATAATCTACAATGCTGGATTTTCTTTTGATACAATGGACCGTGAAGATCAATTGGAACATATTGATAATTTAACTGAACTACTAGACAAACAAAGAGTGATGTATACTAGACTCTCTTTAACTGATGATCCTGCTGCTAAGAAAATGAAAAAGGATTTGGAAAAATCCGTTTGTGCTTTGGGATTTCCACCAGGTACAGATATATCTGTATTGTTTAATGGAATGAATAATACTATTGAAGCTCTTAAGCAACGTATTGACTAGTAAGCATTTCTCTGCTATAATCTAAACATCCAACGAATCTAATTAATCCGAGGTAATCTAAATGTCGTTTGCTAATCTTAAAAAGCAATCAAAACTTGGCTCTCTTACACAAAAACTTGTGAAAGAAGTTGAGAAAATGAATAACACAGGTGGTCAAGGTGATGACCGTCTATGGAAACTAGAATGTGATAAATCAGGCAATGGTTATGCCGTTATCCGTTTCCTACCCGCACCAAATGGTGAGGATCTACCATTTGTAAAACTATACTCCCATGCCTTCCAAGGTCCTGGCGGTTGGTACATTGAAAACTCCCTTACTACTTTAGGGCAAAAAGATCCAGTTTCAGAGCACAATACTTTACTCTGGAACAATGGCACAGATGCTGGTAAAGATGCTGCTCGTAAGCAGAAGCGTAAACTTACCTATATCAGCAACATCTATGTTGTAAAGGATCCTGCTAATCCTGAAAATGAAGGCAAGTCATTCTTATACAAGTATGGTAAGAAGATCTTTGACAAACTAACTGCAGCAATGCAGCCTGAGTTTGAGGATGAGGAAGCAATTGATCCATTTGATTTCTGGCAAGGTGCTAACTTCAAGTTGAAGGCAAAGAACGTTGCTGGTTATCGTAACTATGACTCTTCAGAGTTTGCTGCTGTAAGTCCTCTTCTTAAAGATGATGAGGCACTAGAAGCAATTTGGGAGAAAGAATATTCTCTAGAAGAGCATGTAGCTGCTGATCAGTTCAAGTCTTATGATGAACTTAAGACTCGTCTTAGTTATGTTCTTGGTAACAAGCAAGTTCGTAACGATGCTGAAACTGTAGAGCAAGAGTTTGAAGAGGTTAAAGCATCTTCTCCTACTGTTGCAGAACCTACACCTTCAGCAACTGAAGATGATGACGAAACGTTATCTTACTTTGCTAAACTCGCTGCTGAGTAACACGAGAAAGGGGTTCTAACGAACCCCTTTTTTAGTCTACGATACTAATATTTTGAGAACCTATTAGTGAAGAATGTATATATTGGGAATTTCTATCATATCTCATTATTTCACGTAAATTACTTAAGAATAGTTGTAAATATCCTTCACGTAAAACATCTATAGATCTTTTCTTTTCATTTTCAAGAATTTCATAATTTAGATTTGATACTGCATATCCTAAACTATTTGATATTGATGCAGGTCCTGTACTATATTCTCCAATTTCATCTCCATTATTATCTTTCTCAGAATTAAAAGTTGTTATTTCTCCTGCTAATGCATTAACCATACCTATTTCATCTTGAGTTAATGTTTCATTACCAGAATCTTTTATAAGTGTCCATTGGATTTGTGCTGAAGAACTATTAGGTCTTTTACCTGGACCATCTATTTTAAATTTATCATCTACTATAGATCCTTCAGGTATAACTAGATTTTGATTTTCATCCCTAATTTCATATGTTTCATAATGATGTGCTGCATTAAGATTTGCTTCAGAACCATATTTTTCTAGAGCATAGTCATAAAGATCATTGTCTGTTAATGGCCATTGATTTCTAATATTTGTAATACCAGCAGTTAATATCACAACATAATCTAAAGTTGGATCTCCATACATTGCTTCTGCAATTGTATCTGGTCTATCACCATCTCCTATTTGGAATTTATTAAACAATGTGGCATTGGTTGATAACCAATCCATCATTTTAGTTTTTCTGAAAATATTTTTAACAAAAATATAATCTCCAGAAGAATTTATATGTGACAGTGGAGATTTATATGCTACGTTTGGTAGTTCTCTAAAGTATCCCATTAGTATCCTACTCCTCCTTCAACTTTGTCGTAATCTTCTGCATAAATTGGATTTAATTCCTTGAATACTAATGACATTTGTAAACTAACGGGATTTCCATCAGCATATGAAGCATAAGTACCTGCTCCAGTATAATTAACAGACATACTTGTTAGAACTGTAGGTTTAAATCTATTTAAGAATGGATGTATTTGCATACCTCTTCTATATTCTAATATAAATGCGTCTGGTGCTTGTATAAGCCATCCACCAGATGCATTAGCAACAGTGGTGGATCCTCTTTTTGGTGCCATAGATTGCTTCAATTTTCTAATTATTTGTCTAACAGCACTTGCTTCTCCAGAACTTCTAGGAGTAAATGTTATATTAAAAGGAAATTGTCTTATATTCACACCTTCAAATAGTAATTCTTTATTTGAATTTAAAATTTGTCCAGTTGCTCTTGATATAACTGATCTTGAACTAATGTTTGCACCAAAAGCATTAACTGCTTTACCAGCAACTGCAGCCGATAGAGCATTTGCAACATCGTCATTTAATCCAAGGACATTAGATCCACCACCCTGTCCACCTAAAACATCCTTTCCTACAGATACAATATCGCCTACTGCTTCTTTTGGATTTTCTATAAGTTGCTTTGCACCTGTTAATCCTGCTAGTTGGAATAAATTCATAGAATTTTCACCCCAAGTAACAGAATTACTATCATTTATTTGTTGAGGTATTGGCAATTCAATATAGTATTGAATTTTTTGTTTCTTAGTTCCAGCGTCTCTGTTAAATCTATCACTAGCATCTGTTCCTATATTCCACTTAGCATCTACTGCTTTTACACCTTCTTTTTCTAATACTTGTTTTCCCCCTATACCAAGAAAACCACCTTGTTTACTATATACTGCTTCTTGTGCATCTACTTTACTTACATATTTTATAGCATCATCACTACCAGCCTTTGGTGGTTGATAATGAATACATTTAATTAATAATGAATCTCTATGAACACTTTTATCACTATCTATTGGATATGCATAATATTGACCAATAGGTTTATCTTTCTTGTCTTTCTTAGCACCATCTTTTGTGGTCTGTTTGGTCGATCCTAAAAGTTTCTTCTTATCAACACCACTCTTTATTTGTAGTTCTCTATTCTCTTGTGGATCTACCCGCCAGGTTGCCATTATCGACCTTTTATATGGATTATCAACTATTTAGACGAAATCTAGCGAAAGGAATTGTCCTTAGTGATCTTAGTTCTAAAGAACTCACTTTATACAACCCACCTATAACTTCATTCCAAGTATATTGCCTAACTTCACCCCAATGATAATTTAAACCACGAAATCCCCATTCAAATACATCAAATACAGCAACTAGTGGATGTTGATCATATTGTATATTTGGTGTTTTTGGTTTATAGATGAATACATAATAGTTTCCTACTTCAGGAACTTTACCACCTTCAGTTAATACATCTAATACTTCAGTTGCTAAATCGTCAGGATTTTCTGTTCCATATAATCCATCTAAAACTGGTGTAATTCTATTTTGTGCTGCTAATTTTCTTTTTTGACTTTGTAGAAAAGTTTCTCTTTGTGCCATTATTTTATACCTAGTTCTTTTTCAGTAACTACTTTAAATTCCCATTGTCTATCAGCACACCATTCTCTTGCTTCTTTCCACTTTGCTTGATTTCTAGCATATTCAAACGCTTCACGAATATATCCTTTAGTTTGTCTTTTTGGTTTTTTGGGTGGAGCACATTGTTTTAGTGGTTTAACTTCTATAATATACCTTTTTATTAAACCATTACTTTCTTTTACTTTCATATAGAAGTCTGGAAAGTATCGATGTGGTTTTCCATCAGGACCACGATATGGGATAGCAATTTCTTCACTTGCCCATTCTAATACATTAACATTGGAATCGCAGTAAATCATAAATTTTCTTTCCCATAATGATCTAAAGGTTATTTCTGTTGGGTCACCTTTATACTTTCGTGGATGAGATGGTCGATATTTTCCTTTATAAGCCATCTAAATAGAAATGATATAGTAAAACTATTTAGAGTGACACGCCCAATACCAAAGAAAATATCCCAGATATTACCAACATTCCAAAATGTTGCTCAAACTTCTAATTATTATGTTCAGTTTGCTCTTCCAGCAGGAGCAGGTGGTGGTGAAGATCTAAGATCTCATCTTCAACGTAAAGGAGTTGATATGAGATTTCATACTGAAACTATTGGATTGTTATGTTCTTCTGCATCATTACCAGGAAGTTCTCATGCAACTGTGAATGCTGTTGGAGAGCATCAGGGTATGGTTGAAAAAATGGCACATACAAAGAATTTTACTGTAATTGATCTTGAATTTTATGTTGATAATGATTATAAATCTCTTAAGTTTTTAGAACATTGGTTAGAATATATTAGTGATGGTGGAACTTCAGATCCATTAGGTGATGATAATTATCATTTTAGAATGAGATATCCTAAAGATTATAAATCTTATGATACCAAAATATTAAAATTTGAAAAGAATTATAGACAGTATGTTGAATATACATTTAAAGGACTATTTCCTTTAAGTTTAAATTCTACCCAAGTATCTTATCAAAACTCTCAAGTATTAAAAGCATCTGCAACTTTTAGTTATGATAGACACGTTGCAGGTGGAACTTCATCAGCACAAAGAGATAGAGGAGTTCATATTAATAATAAAAGTACTGAGAAATTTAATGCTTATAACCTTGAGAAAAAGGATCTTGGTACTCTTACTACTAAGCAAGCTTTTCTTAGTGATGTTTCTATTCTTAATAGTGGAGCGAATAAAGATATAGCAAAAGCATTATCAAAGACTAATTATTTTAAGGATACAGGACCATCAAAATATTCTTGGAAAACTTTAAGTGAAGGTAGGGTATTATAACTTCAAATAACCCCTATAAATAAAATTACTGAAATAAGCATATTATGCCTTTACCAAAGATTGCAACACCATCTTATGAGTTGGTTATCCCTTCTACAAAAAAGAAAATTAAATTTAGACCTTTTTTAGTTAAGGAAGAAAAAATACTTATCTTGGCGATGGAAAGCGAAGATACTAAAATGATAGCGAATGCTGTGAAAGATGTAATTTCATCTTGTATTACAACAAGAGGAGTTAAAATTTCTGCATTATCTACATTTGATATTGAATATCTATTCCTTAATATCAGAGGCAAATCTGTAGGAGAAGATGTTGAAGTTATGGTAACTTGTCCTGATGATGGCAAGACTCAAGTACCAGCACTTATTAATTTGGATGATATTCAAATAAAGATTGATAAAAATCATTCTCAAGATATTAAGTTAGATGATACATTAACTTTAAGGATGAAGTATCCATCATTAGATGAATTTATTAAAAATAATTTTGCTTCTGCAACAGAGATGAATGTAGATGATACTTTTGATTTGATTGCATCTTGTATTGAACAAGTTTATTCTGAAGAAGAATCTTGGACTGCGGAAGATTGTACTAAGAAAGAATTGTCTCAATTTGTTGAACAATTAAGTTCTAAGCAATTTAAGGAAATTGAAAATTTCTTTGAAACTATGCCTAAATTATCACATACAGTAAAGGTTATTAATCCTAATACTAAAAAGGAAAATGAAGTTGTATTGGAGGGACTACAGAGTTTTTTCGGATAAGTATGGCTCATGAAGATCTTGCGTCATACTACAAGATAAATTTTGCCTTAATGCAACACCATAAATATAGTTTAACAGAGCTTGAAAATATGATTCCGTGGGAAAGGGATATTTACCTTTCACTTTTACAAAATTACATTGAGGAAGAAAATCTAAAGGCACAACAATCAAACAATGGCTGAAATAGCATCACCAATATCAGGAGGAATCAGTGCCGTTAGGAATACGGTATCTTCTAGTGTCTTTGCGGGACGACCTACTGCCCCAACAACTGAACCAGATACAATAACAACGAATTTAATATCTCAAAATTCTTTAACATTAAGTACTGTATCTCAACAATTATCTTCCATTAGTGAGAATGTAGGTAGATTAAATTTTTCATTATCTGTAATTAAATCTAATTTAGAAATTGCTGATAGGATAGAGCAGCAAAGAGAAGCAGCGAAGCAAGCAAGAGAAAGACAATTAGCAGAACAAGGATTAAGAGAAGGAAAGGAAAGTCAGATAGAAGCAAAGATACAAAATGCTTTATTATCTCCAGCTAAAAGAATAGCAGCAAAGGCACAGGGAATATTAGGTAGATTATCCAATTTCCTCTTTATATTGGTTGGTGGATGGTTGAGTAATAAGATTGTTCGGATGCTCGTTGCGAGATCTGACGGTAATGTTACTTTATTTAAAAAAATAAGAAATGATACTATAAAGGGATTATTAATAATAGGTGGTGCTTTTCTTGCTACTAAATTAGCATTTGGTAGATTAGTTCAGAGTGTAGCACTTTTAAGTGGTAATATTTTTAGGGCAGCTGCTGCTAATATAATAACAAAACCAATTCAAGCTTTAATAAGGCTTTTAAAAGGTGGATTTGGAAGTATATTGGGTGCAGGTGCTGCTAAGACTGTTACAAGTAATGTTACAAGAAATGTAGCACAACAGGGTGGAAATAGAGTTACTCAAGCAATTGGAGGTAATGTAGGATCTAAGGTAACTGGTGGTGTTTTGGGTGGTGGAATTTCATATATGTTTGATGTTTCTGACGAGAGAGAAAATGCAGCTCTAGCAAATATTATGGCTACTGGTGCATCTATAATAGTTGATATGTCTTTGGGTAAGAAGATTGGTCCTATTAAAAGATTACTAGCAGATATTTTAGTATTTTCAAGTACTCGTGGTTTACTTATTGGAGAACCTAAGAGTAAAGGTTCTAATATTAGTGGTGAGAATACTAATCAATCTATTGATGAAAATATATCTTCTGAAGTTGGTGATGGAAATATTATGCCAGCAATGATGACTCCAATAACAGAAGAAGATCTTATCAGGGAAAGAGAATTATCAAATGAATCAAATAAACCACAAGGGTTTATGAGAGGTCTTGCTGGATTTGGTGATTTCTTAACTGGTGGATTAACTGATTTTGATAAGAGAGGAGATTCTACAGGACAGAGAATTGTTAAAGGAACTGCTGATTTTGTTACTGGTGATGCATTTGATTTTGATAAGAAAGGTAGTTTATTTGAAGGTAAGAAAAAAGAAGTTAATGTTGCGAAAAATATATCTTCTTTAGAAGAACCATCACCAAATATAATTACAAGTAATCAACAAGTTGGTGGTGGAGATGATGGTGGTGGTGCTTCTGCTAGTCCACCTCCTAGATCTGAAGGAAATATTCTTCCATTTATAATGTCTAAAAATGTTGATAATCCAACTGTTTTGGCATCAAAATTCTATGGAGTATCGTTAGTATAATATGTCAAATAAGCAAGCAGTTAGAAATTCTTTATTTAAATCATCTCTTAGTATTAAGGGTATAAGGGAATCTGTTGGTAATTTTGGTAAAGGTTTACGTGATGCTGGAAAAAATGCATCTGATATTGTTAAACAAACGGGTGAATCAAATCAGTTTAAAAGAACTCTTATAGGATATGATAATAAGTTCTTTAGAAAAAGAAGAGAGGCTGTTAGAAGAAGACAAAGAGAAGATGAAATTGAGTCAGCAACAACAGGAGGAGTTATTAAAAAGCAGGGAAGTATACTTTCTACTAGTACTAAAGGATTTCTTGGTAGAATATTAGATTTCTTTGGAATTATATTAATTGGATGGTTAATTAGAACCTTACCTTCAATAATTAGAAGTGTAACTCAATTAATTACAAATATTAGAAAAGTAGTTTCAGTATTAACTAATTTTGTTGGTAATATTATGAATGTAGTCCTTGGTTTTGGTGAGCAATTGGGTGGAGTTTTAAGGCAAATAAGTGGAATTGAAATTGATACTGAAGAAAGAAAATTAAAAGAAGAATTAGAAAAAGCAGAGGGTGGATTCTTTAATTTAAATGAAGGTTTATTAAAGTCCTTTGAGGCATTACAAGATCCAAAAACGTTTGGATTACCATCTTTTGATATGGAGATGAAGGGTAATAATCAGTGGTGGGATTTTATGGAACTGTTCCCTAATAAGGAATTGGAAGTTAGTGAAGTGGAACAAGATGAAGAACCTTCTACTGATGAGAAGAATGAAGTTGAAGAAGATGAATCAGAACAGAATAAATCTGAAGAAAATATTGAAGGAGTTGAAGTTGCACCAAAACCTGAAGATTTAGGTAGTGGTTCTGATGAATCATTCTCACAAAATGAAATTGATGATGAAGTACAAGATAATGCTATTCAGGAAGCTAAGTTTGATAAAGGTGGTGAAGTTAAAGGTGTAAGTGGAATTGATCAAATTCCAGCAAAATTAACTAAAGGTGAATTTGTTATTCAGAAAGCAATAGCAGAAAAGAATAAAGAATTTTTAAAAATGTTTAATAGTGGTAAATTATCTCCAATAAAAGAATCTATTAATGAAGCAAAACAGGGTATTGATTTAGATGCTTTTACAGATCGTATTACAGATCGTATTTCTAATTTTGATTCAGATAAAATGATGTCTGGTATAAATTCTGCTGTGAGTCGGGTTGATGAATTACCATTTGATAAATTAAATGATTTTATTGTTGATTCTATTGATGGTATTGGATCCAGAGAAGATGCTATCAGTCCAAAAATTAATGAAACGAAAACTAAAGTAGATAAAATAAACAGTGGTAAGAGAAAACCAAAAACAACAGTAATAATGATGAATAATGTTATTAATCGTGGTGGTGGATCTTCATCTTCACCTCAAATGGTATCAACATCTAAAAAATCTACACCCAGATCTGGAAGTTCATTAAATATGGTAGAACTTGTACAATTATCAGAATTATCTTTTACATAAATGGCAGCTATAGATAAATCAATTTACGAAGAAGTTATAGTAGAATCTGCTGATGGATCAAGATCAGTAGATATATCTAGTGGTACTGTTGGTATTTCTTATTATGAAGATATATTTTCTCCAAATTTAACTGCTAAGATAATAGTTTCTAATACTGGAAATACTATTGCAGGACCTGATGGTACTATGCAATCCATATATAATGGATTACCTCTTAGAGGTGGTGAAAGAGTATCTTTAAAAATAGCAGGTAATTCTGGTGATAATCCAGGATTAGATTTCATTAAAACCCCTTGGTTTGTTTCCAGTATTACAAATGTTCTTGTGGATAATCAAAAGGAGGCATTTACTTTAAATTTAGTTCCAAGAGAAGCATTATCTAATGAGACTTCTAGAGTTGGTAAAAAATATCCAGCATCTTTTTCAATTTCTGATAGTGTAAAAGATATTGTTACAAATTATTTAAAATCAAAAAAACCTATTGAATGTGATAAAACTGAAAACCCATATGGGTTTCTTGGTAATTTAAGAAAACCATTTACAGTTTTAATGTGGTTGGCATCAAAGTCTGTACCAGGTACAATTTCTGGTCAAGATGCAACTGCAGGATATGTATTTTTTGAAACTAAAGATGGATATAAGTTTAAATCTATAGATCAATTAATTGCTCAAGAACCATATAAAGAAGAATATATCTTTACTCCTGGTGATATTGATCATAAAAATCCACTTAATGATTATAGAATATTAAAATTTGCTACAGATAAAAATCAAGATATGATGGGAAAATTAAAACGTGGTGCATTTTGTAGTCATAGAATATTTTTCAATCCACTTAATTTTACATATACTAATCCTGAAAAGGGTTTATTTAAATTAGAAAATTATGCAGGAAAGGCAGAAAATTTAGGTAAACAGGTAACATTACCAGGATTGGGTGATGATAGTGATAAGACTTTAGGTGATGTTCCTAGTAGGAATATTACTGCAGTACTTGATATTGGAACATTGGAGAAGAATGCATCTACAAAGGGTAATGCAGATCCAGCTAAAATCCAATCTCAAACTATGATGAGATATGGATTAATAACAACTCAAACTATAACTATGTTGATTCCTTCTAATACTAATTTAAAAGCTGGTGATTTAATAAAGTGTAAATTTTCTAGTGTTAATTTGGAGAAGAGCGTTAAAGTTGATAATGAGCAAAGTGGACTATATATGATTAAGGAACTATGTCATTATTTTGATAGTAGTGGATCTTATACTTCATTAACTTTATTAAGAGATACATTCGGACCTAAGAAAAAATGATAGAAGAATCTATAATACAAAGTAATTTTATTGGTAGGGACGGATTCAGATGGTGGATTGGTCAAGTAGCACCTGAGAAAGCTCAAGAGGATCAATTAAATCAGACTGCTGCTGCGTGGGGAAATAGAGTTAAAGTTCGTATTATGGGGTATCATCCTCAAAATACAGTAGAACTTAAAGATGAAGATCTTCCCTGGGCACAAGTATTATTATCACCTCAAGCAGGATCTGGTAAAGCAAATCGTGCAAAATCACTTAGATTATCACCAGGTGATAGTGTATTAGGATTCTTTTTAGATGGTGATGATGCACAATTGCCTGTTATTATAGGTATATTTGGTAATACTGCATATTCTCCTAGTGATGAATATAAAGGTCCATTTACTCCATTTACTGGATATACAAGTAAGATTAAAAATGATAATACATATATTCTTAAAAATGAAGTAGGGGATCAATCAGGTAAGAAGGCACAGAAATCACCTAGAGCAGTTTCTCCAGAATTAGCAAAGAAAATTGAAGAAGCAACAGGAATTGCTGAAAGAGCAGTTAGTACTGCTATAGGTCAAACTGTTGTATTTGGTAGTTCATCTGGATCTGCTACAATTTCTAAAGTAAAGGCAGAAGTTGAATCTCTTGTTAGTAAAATTCCATTTGCAACAGCAAGCCAAAAGATGGGTATGCTTAGTGAAAAGGTTGATAAGATTAGTGGATTAGCATCTGGTCTAGTTGGTAATATGGTTAATTCAACTTATAAGGGATTAGCTCCTAAATTAAATGGTGGATTGGATAAATTATACAAATCTGTTTATGGAAAAGTTCTTTCTGCTACTAAGAGTAGATCAATTGCTGCAAGGGCAGGTGCAGCAGCACAAACTGCTATGGTTCCTGGTATCGGTGCGATTCAAAATTTCTTAGGATGTGCTGTTAATAATATAGTTGGATCTTTAGGCGATTCTATTAAAGGACTATTGAAAGGTATGATGGATAATGTGAAGAATTTTGTTTCTTGTATTGGTGATCAATTTGTGGGTGGATTGATGAATCAAATTATTGGTGGTATTACCAAAGCACTTGGTCCACTTATGGGAGGAGTTTCTAAAATATTAGGTGGATTTAGTCTAGGTGGATTCCTTAGATCAAAAGCAGAGGGTTTGTTAGCAATTGCTAAGGTTGGACAATGTGATAAACCACAAAAAAATCTTGAGGCGAAAACAAATGAGTGGGTAATTGGTAAAGGTCCAAAAAATATTCTTGGTATTTCTGTTGATAAAATTTTAAGTGCTGCAAATACTGCTGATAGTTTAACCCAAAGTTTAGTTGGTGGTGTTCAGGATTTGAGTATTGCTGGTGGATCTTTAGGTGTATTTGATTTCTTAAATCCAAGTGTTTCTGTTCCTGGATTTAAGAGTCCACTTGGAGAATGTTATGCAGGTCCTCCATTAAGTTGTGCTGGAGTAAAAGTTAATATATTTGGAAGTAATGGTAAAGGTGCTATTGGTAAAGCAATATTAGGTTCTATTGTTGGTGAAGGTGCTGCAGCAACTGGAAGTCTTATTGGTATTGATATGGAAAGTGGTGGATCTGGATATAATACTCCACCATTTGTAGAAATCACTGATGAGTGTGGGCAAGGATATGGTGGAATTGCTAGAGCAGTTATTGATTATGATGAAACTTCTCCTACATATCAACAAGTAACTGACATTTATGTTGTTTCGGAGGGTGAAAACTATCCTATAAAAGGTCCTCAAGTAACAGATCAATTAGCAGTTGATCATGTGATAGTTGTTAATCCTGGACAAGATTATGATAGAAATGATACTATTAGTGATGGTGATGGAAATCCATACACAATTTATGTTGATGATGATGGTAGAATTTTGAATGTTCTTCCTCCAGATTCTGCAGTAGCAAATGTAAATGGTATTAAGGATCTTCCAGAATTGACTATTAATACTGAAACTGGTTATGGTGCTATATTAAAACCACAATTAAAACCAAGACCACCATTCCAAGGTGAAGTCAAGCAAGTTGTTGATTGTGTCAGTTAAGATAAATAATCAATACGGGACTTTAAAATATGGCAGAAAGACCAGCTGACAAACAAAATTGGCAACTGAGGCAATATGACTCATATGGACCTCACTTTAGGATAGAATCAGGAAATCCAGAAATGGGTGAGAATGGTGCTACCGTTTATTCTATTTTTGGACAAGGTAAAGATAATAATACAAGCACCATTTCAATGAATGATGGTGGTCTTCTTAATGTCTATAATGATCAAACTATTGATATTGTAGGTGGTGAAAAGATGAGTAATGGGTGTTCTGTTAATATTATTGGTAGAAATGGTGATATAACAATTACTGCTCAATCAAATGGTGATGTTAAAATAACTGCTAAAAATATTATAATTGATGCTGATGAAGATATTGATTTAAATGCTGGTGGTGATATTAATTTAACTGCTTCTAATAAAATAATACTTAGGTCTGCAATTGCTAATTGTGATGCTCTTTCAGGTAATTTAGCACCAAGAGATGTTACTTTTGCTGGTCTTGTTACTAAAGGAACTAAAATTGGTGTTGATGGGCTCGATAAAGTACTTGGAGGTTGGGGTTAATGACTGATACTTCCGAAACTTGGCCTTCTCCCGAATATGAAAATGATAAAGTAAATGCCATTAGTGGTGTAACTGAATTTACTAATGATGTTTATGTTTATGGTAAGTTATATGCTGATGTATTTGGAAGTACTACTGGTGATGCAAATGTAGATTTAGGTGGTAGTGATCTATCAATCAAGAATCTTTTAGTATCAGGGGTTTCGACTTTCTATGGTCCAGTCGATATGGACTATTTGACGGTTTATCAGAGATTTAATGTTGGTGCTTCTGGTACTGTCTTTACTGCTATATCTACTTCAACAGAATATACAACTGGTAATAGAGTTGGTATAGGAACTACACAACCAGTCACTTTCTTCCAAGTTGGTGTTGCTGATACTTCTTTTGTTGTTACTAAAGATGGTCTGGTTGGTATAGGAACTACTCAACCTGATGGTAAATTCCAAGTTGGTGATAATTATTTTATAATTACTGATAATGGTAGTGTTGGAATAGGAACTACTCAACCTGCAGTTGATTTTGAATCTAAGGGAACTAATTGGTTAGGTAATAAATGTTTAACTGTTAGAGTAGATCCATGTAGGGTAGGTATTGGAACAACATTACCTGATGCTAAATTTCAAGTTGGATATAGAGAAAAATCTATTGTCTTTGCTTCTGATCCTATCACTGGAGTAACTTCAGTTGGTATAGGAACTACACAACCTTATTCTAGAGTTCAAGTTGGTGCTGGTGATGAATCTGTTGTTATTAGTGATGATGGTGTAGTTGGTATTGGTAGTACAGATCCTGGCAATATACCTGGATATAGTTCTGGTGATGGTAAATTAAGATTAAATGTAGACGGAACAGTTAAGATTGATCGAAATATAATTGACTCTGCTAATTCTCCAGGTGTAAATGGATATTACTTAGCAAGAGATGGAAATGGTATCAGATGGCAACAAGCATCTCCTGTTTCTTTGGATGGAATGTATGTTCAGGATGAAGGTGTTGATTTACCTACAAATGGAACAGCACAATTATTCCAGTGGTTAAACTTTACTCAATTAAACAGTCTAGGTCTTGGAGTAGATACTTTATTACCAATACCAGATCCTGCAAATCCAACTGCGATTGCAAAGATTCAAACACAGGATCTATGGGGTCACACTAATAGTAATAATACTTCCCCAATCTATAGGATGACTCAGGTTGGTATTAAAAATAGTAGTCCATCATATGATTTAGACATAACAGGAACTCTTCATGCTACTGATAATGTACAATTTGATTCACAGTTGACAGTTGATGGTAATACTTTACTTAAAGGAACCTTAACTGTAAATCAAGCAACTGATTTAGATGCTACATTAAATGTAGATGGTGCTACAACACTTAATAGTACCTTAGATGTAGATGGTGCTACAACACTTAATAGTACCTTAGATGTAGATGGTGCTACAACACTTAATAGTACCTTAGATGTAGATGGTGCTACTACTCTTAACAACACATTAGATGTAGATGGTGTATCGACATTTAATGATACAACTGATTCTACAAACACAACATCAGGATCTGTTCAAATTGATGGTGGTGTTGGTATTGTTAAGAAATTAAATATTGGTGGTGTTACCAAAATATGGGATGCAACTGAATCTTCAAATAAAGACACTGGTGCTCTTATAGTAGAAGGTGGTGTTGGTATTGAGAAGAAGTTAAATATTGGTGGTATTACTAAAGTATGGGATCAAACTGATGCATCTAATAAAGACACTGGTGCTTTAGTTGTAGAAGGTGGAGTTGGTATTGAGAAGAAACTATTTGTAGGTAGTGATACTGAATCTGATGATAAGGATACTGGTGCTTTAGTTGTAGAAGGTGGAGTTGGAATTGAGAAGAAATTGAATGTTGGTGATGATGCTAAGATTTGGGGTGATACTGAATCTGATGATAAGGATACTGGTGCTTTAGTTGTAGAAGGTGGTGTTGGTATTGAGAAGAATTTAAACGTAGGAGAAAATACCAAACTTATAGGAACTTTAGAATTAGAAA